>JAESFG010000030.1_pt1 | contig 263142 bp, 246 predicted proteins | sample 9269371 | NCBI WGS metagenome assembly JAESFG01 (sample SAMN14506227, study PRJNA617093) | algae metagenome | isolation source: Aetokthonos hydrillicola CCALA 1050 (B3-Florida) and co-occurring... | place: USA: South Carolina | collected 2013-01-01
CGACCTGCGCATAGGTCGAGCCGAACGAGCCGGTCACCAGACTGACCGTGTTGGCGTTGAGCTGGTTGGCGAGATCGCGCTTGGTGGCGGTGCCGTATTTGAAGATGGTCTTGAAGGAATCGCTGACCGCGCCCGGATCGATGCCGCTGCGCACCGGGCCGAAATGCTGCCATCCCCCGTTGCTGAAGCGCATCATCCGCATCTGTTCCAGCGGCGCATGGTCGGACGGGCTGGTGTTGACCAGGATGCCCTGCACCATCATCGGCAGCTGAACGCCCTTGAGCGAACGCGCCTGCCGCATGATGTTCTCCCGCGACAGGTCGTCGCCGCAGTTCTTCAGCACCTCGACCACCGTGCGGCTGACGAGATAGCCGAGCACGGCCTGGCCATTGGTCTTGCTGACGCTCGGCACGTAGCGCTGCATGAAGGCGTTCCAGTCCCGGAACGCCGCCTCGCCGGCCCCCGCCGCGTCTTCGCCCTCGAGCCGATAGGCCGCCGACAGCACGCCTTCCGCGTTCTGCGGACCGGCCGGCTGCATCACCGCGGTATAGGAGTTGGAGACGGAGGCGACGAAATGGTTCGGCCGCCAGCCGAGTTCGGCGCTTCGCTTGATCGCCATGGTGGCGAATTTCGGGGTCGTGAACTGCAGGAAGACATCGGCGCCCGAGGCCTTCAGCCTGGCGAGCTGCGGCTCGATGTTGGCGTCGCCCACCTTGTAGGGCACTTCCGCCACGATCGGCACCTTGCCGCCGAGGCCGTCCTTCAGCCCCTTCAGATATTCCTTGCCCATGCCGTCGTCCTGGTAGAGGACGGCGATCTTGCCGCGCGAATGGTTCTCGAGAATGTATTGCGCGTAGATCGTGGCTTCCGCCGCATAGGTCGGAAGGAAGCCCATGGTCCACGGAAACTCCTGCGGCTGGTCCCAGGCGGCCGCACCCGACAGGGCAAACAGCTGCGGCACCTTCTTCGAATTCAGATAGGGCTGGATCGCGGCGTTGGTGTTGGTGCCCACGGTGCCCATGGTGAACAGAACCTGGTCGTCCTCGACCAGCTTGCGCGTCACTTCCATGACCTTGATCGGATCATAGGCGTCGTCATAGATGATCGCGTTGACGCGGCGGCCGTTGATGCCGCCTTCGGCGTTGACCTTGTCGAAATAGGCCGCGATGACCTTGCCGATGACGCCATAGGCTGTCGCCGGCCCGGTGAGCGGCGACGTGATGCCGATCCGGATTTCGTTGGCGGCCGGCGGAGCCGCATGCGCGCGCTCACTTATCGCCAGAGCGGCCATCGCAGCCAGCGTCAGCGCGGCGCAGCGGCGCGGCGCCGTCAGCAACCGACGCAACCCGTCGCGGGCGACAACCCTGGAATGTGGCGCTTTTGCCCAATGCATGTCGACGAGAAGCCGCATCTGCTTGCCCCCTCTTTAGTAGATACGATTGTTGAGATTTTTTTAGCAGCGAGCCGCCACCGTTTCAGCACTAGTCGCTAACAATGTGTCGCAATTGGATTGATTTTGTGTCAAGGCCAGGTGTCTCTTCCGGTTAGTCGAACATGTGTCCAACCGCGACGATTTCGCGACAAGTTTAGGAGTTTTGCATCCTCGGCGCGAACAACGCGAAGCGCTCCGACCAAGGGCGCATGGGAGTTCGCGCCGCAGGCATCTTTACTTCGATCGAAGCGATACGACAACGTCGTCACGACGGCAATCGGCACTAGCGTGAATGCAAACGGCCCGCCCATGAGGCAGACCGTCGCGCGTCTGATGGCCGCTACGGCTGACTAGCGGTTGCCGGCGGCCCTGGCGCGGCTCGCCCGCCACTCCAGGAATTCGCGATAGAGCTGATCGCGATCCTGCGACGCGGGCGAGGCTGCGGCCGGCTGCTGCGCCACGGCGCCGGACACCGCCGCGCTGGCGGGCATGTTGCGATCCAGCCATTCCTGCGCCGCCTTGAAACGCGTCCAGCCCGATACGGTTGCGCGTGGCGCCATTTCCTTCCACTTCGGGTGGAACGGCGGCCGCTGCAGTTGCGCGACCTTGTCGAACAGGGTGTCGACCAGCAGCGCCAGACGGCGATAGCGGTCATTGTTCGGCGCCCAGTTGAACGATGCCAGCACCGCTTCGGCCGCGATCGTCTCGACGGTCGCGCCCTCCGCCACGAGGTTCGGATAGTCCTGCGCCGAGAGTTTCGAGGGCAGATACTCTTCCTGCAGGTCCTTGCCATATTCGACCGGCACCAAATGCAGGTTGCGGTCGTTGATCTGGCTCAGCCACTGCACCGGCTTGCCCTCGATCGCCACGATCGCGTCGACCTGGCCCTTGCGCAACTGGTCGACGGCGAGCCGCGGTTCCTGATAGACCAGATGCGGCCGGATGCCGAGCCGCTCGAACACGTTGATCGCCGTCACGAAGGTCGAACTGTCCGGCAGGTCGACCACCACGGTCTTGCCGTCGAGGTCGCGCACGCTCTGGATTGTCCGCGGCGCCAGCACGTGCATCTCTTCGTTGAACAGTTTTGCCACATAGACGAACTGGTTGCGGATGTCCTTGGCGAAATCCTTGCGGTCCAGATAGGACAGCGTGTCCTTGCGCACGATGCCGGCGTCGACGCCCTTCAGCAGCAGGATGTCGGACACCGCCTGCACCGAGCCGCGGCCCATCACCGGCAGGATGCGCAGCGCCGTGCCGTTGTCGAGCACGGAGGCCAGATCGGCGCCGACCTGCGCATAGGTCGAGCCGAACGAACCGGTCACGAGGCTGACCGTGTTGGCGTTGAGCTGGTTGGCGAGGTCGCGCTTGGTCGCGGCGCCATATTTGAACAGCGTCTTGAAGGAATCGCTGACGGTGCCCGGATCGATGCCGCTGCGCACCGGCCCGAAGAACTCCCAATGACCGCCCGTGAACCGCATCATCCGCATCTGCTCGATGGTGGCGTGGTCGGACGGGCTGGTGTTGATCAAAATGCCCGGCACCATCATCGGGATCTGCAGGCCCTTGATCGAGCGCGCCTGCTTCATGATGTTCTCGCGCGACAGATCGTCACCGCAGCTCTTCAGCACTTCGACGATCAGTTTGGCGTTGAGATAACCGTAGACCGCCTGGCCGTTCGACTTGCTGACGCTCGGCACGTAGCGCTCCATGAAGGCGCTCCACTCGCGGAACACCGCGGGCCCGGCGGCCTGCGCGTCCTCGCCTTCCAGGCGATACATCGCCGACAGGATGCCCTCGGCGTTCTCGACGCCGGCCGGCACCATGACGGACGAGACCGATTCCGACACCGAGGCCAGGAAGTGCACCGGCTTCCAGCCGATCTCGGCATTGCGCTTGATCGCCATGGTGGCGAATTTCGGCGTCGTGAACTGCATGAAGATGTCGGCGCCGGAGGCCTTCAGCCTGGCGATCTGGGCGTCGATCGAGGCGTCGGTCACCTTGTAGGGCGCTTCCGCCACGATCGGCACCTTGCCGCCGAGGCCGTCCTTGAGGCCCTTCAGATAGTCCTTGCCGAAACCGTCGTCCTGGTAGAGCACCGCGATCTTGCCGCGCGGATAATTCTCCAGGATGTATTGCGAATAGATGTGCGCTTCGGTCTGGTAGCTGGGCAGAAAACCCATGGTCCAGGGAAAATCGCGCGGCTGGTCCCACATCGTCGCGCCCGAGGCGACGAACAGTTGCGGCACCTTCTTGGCGTTCAGATAGGGATGCACGGCCTGGCTCGTATTGGTGCCAAGACCGGCCAGGATGAACAGGACATTGTCCTCCTCGACCAGCTTGCGCGTCATTTCCATCGTCTTGGTCGGATTATAGGCGTCGTCATAGGAAATGAAGGTCACCTTGCGGCCGTTGATGCCGCCCTCGGCGTTGACCTTGTCGAAATACGCCGACAGCACTTTGCCGATCACGCCATAGGCCGAGGCCGGACCGGTATAGGGCACGGTGTTGCCGATCCGGATTTCGTTGCTTGGCGCCGCAGCGCCCTGGGCGAAGGCCGGTCCGGCCATCGCAGCCAGCCACAGCGCCGCCGCGGCGCCGCGCCGGCCGAGCAGCCGGCGCGCGTCGGCGCCCGTGTGAGAAAATGATCGCGGTTCGACGTCGCGACGTGAATCGTTGATTGCCCGCATCGGCGGTCCCCCTCATGTGTCCCATGCCCATTTTTGTTATTGTTGTTGTGCGCATCGCGCGCAGACGCGCAGGGTTTCAATCCTGCCCGACGACTTTGCGCCTTAATGTGAGAATTTTTATGGCGAATCTCCGCGAAGCCCGCGATCGGATCGCGGCGCAGGTGTCCGGCGCCCGACAGACCGCGACATCCACGCGAGTTTCAGAAAGCTGCAATCATCGAGTGTAGTGGTGCGGCGCGGCCGCGATCGCGCGGTTCATCGCGCCGTCGCGAGTTGCACCGCCAGCGCGCAGGCGCGGTCATATTCATCGAGATTGATCCACTCGTCGATCGTATGCGCCTCGTTCTGTCCGGCGCCGAACGTCACCGTGGGAATGCCGTGGCGGACCATCCAGTTGGCGTCCAGCCCGCCATTGGCGGCGCGGATGTTCGGCTTGCCGCCGATGCCGGCGACGGCCTCGACGGCGCGTTTCACCACCGGCAGGCTCTCCTTCATGCGGAACGGATGATAGTCGGTCTCCATCCTGAACTTCACCTTGCCCGCCTTGCCGTCGGCATTGGTGACGCGCTTGGCCGCCTTCTCGAACGCCGCCTTGTAGGCTTTGGTGATCTCGCGGAAGAACTTGCTGTCATGGCTGCGGCTTTCACCGCGGACATGGACATAGTCGGTGACGACATTGGTGGCGTCGCCGGCCGGCCGCCCCTCGCCGCCGGTGACGGGGCCAACATTGCTGGTGCCTTGCAGCTTGCGCTTCACCACCTTGCCGAACCAGCCGCCCGCCTTCACCTCGGCCAGCGCCAGCGCCAGGATCATGGTCGAACTGATGCCGCGCTCGGGCGCGACGCCGGCATGCGAGGCGCGGCCGAAAATCTCGACCTCCCAGCGGTCGGCTCCGACCGCGCCGATCACGACATTGGAGGCGGAGCCGCCGTCATAGTTGAAGGCCATCACCGGCGAGCCGAGTTCCTCGGTCTTGACGTGGCGTGCCCCCCACAACCCGCTCTCCTCGCGCACGCAGAACAACAGCGTGATCGGCGGATGATCGAGATTCTGTTTCGCCAGTTCCGCCGCCAGCGTCACCAGCACGCCGCAGCCGCAGCGATTGTCGCCGCCAAGCGCGGTCTTCGCCTCGTTGACGATCTTGCGCCCCTTCAGCTTGGGCTGCGCCCCGGCGCACAGCGGCACGGTGTCCATGTGGGTCATGAACATGATCCGCGGCTGGTTGTGCATCGCCCCCTTGCCCGGCAGATCGACGATCAGATTGCCGGTCTCGGTCGGCACCGGAATCCGCGTATTGGCGTCATCGAGCCGGATCGCCCCACCAGGCACGCCGACCTCCTGCAGCGCTGCGCTGAGCTCCCGCCCGATCGCCGCCTCCTTGCCGGTCACGCCCTCGACCTTGAGGAAGCGCATGAGACGGTCGGTGGCGGCGGCGGTATCGACGGACATGGGGGCGCACTTTCTTCAGTGTTGGTTCCGGCACCAAATCATAGCCAACGGGCCGCGATGGTTTCAAACGCCTTTTGGTCCCTGCCCCACCCGGAAGTCCGCCTTGCGACCACGGCGGGAATCACCGACCGTCTCCCTTATTCGGACATTAACGGACCCGCGCTTTGCAAACGGCAACCACCTATCTCGATACGCTCAACCCCGAACAGCGCCGTGCCGTCGAACATGGCGCGGCGGGCGGATTGGCGGCGCCCCCGTTGCTGGTGATCGCGGGCGCCGGGTCGGGCAAGACCAACACCCTCGCCCACCGGGTGGCGCATCTGATCGTGGCGGGAGCCGACCCCCGGCGGATCCTGCTGATGACGTTTTCCCGCCGCGCCGCGTCCGAAATGACAAAACGTGTCGAGCGCATCGCGCGCAAGGTGATGGGCGACAATGCCGGCGTCATGACGGACGCGCTGAGCTGGGCCGGCACCTATCACGGCATTGGCGCCCGCCTGCTGCGCGAATATGCCGAGCCGATCGGGCTCGATCCCGCGTTCACGATTCACGACCGCGAGGACTCCGCCGACCTGATGAACCTGGTCCGGCATGAAAAAGGCTTCTCCAAGACCGAGAGTCGCTTCCCCACCAAGGGCACCTGTCTTTCGATCTATTCGCGCTGCGTCAACGCCGAGATGCCGATCGAGCAGGTGCTCGGCGCGTCCTATCCGTGGTGCTCCGGCTGGGCCGCCGAACTCAAGGAGCTGTTCGCGGCCTATGTCGAGGCCAAGCAGAAGCAGAACGTGCTCGATTACGACGATCTGCTGCTGTACTGGGCGCAGATGGTCGGCGACGCGGCGCTTGCGGACGACATCGGCGGCCGCTTCGATCACGTGCTGGTCGACGAGTACCAGGACACCAACCGCCTGCAATCCTCGATCCTGCTGGCGCTGAAGCCCGGCGGGTACGGCCTCACCGTGGTCGGCGACGATGCGCAGTCGATCTATTCGTTCCGCGCCGCCACCGTGCGCAACATTCTGGACTTCCCCGAAAGCTTCTCGCCGCCCGCCAGCATCGTCACGCTCGATCGCAATTATCGCTCGACGCAGCCCATTCTCGCCGCCGCCAATGGCGTCATCGGGCTCGCGAAAGAGCGTTTCACCAAAAACCTCTGGACCGAACGGACCTCCGCCGCAAAGCCGCAGCTCGTCACGGTGCGCGACGAGGCCGACCAGGCGCGCTTCATCGTCGAGCGTATCCTGGAGCATCGCGAGTCCGGCACGCGGCTGAAGGAACAGGCGGTGCTGTTCCGCACCTCGAGCCATTCCGGCCCGCTTGAAATCGAGCTGACGCGACGGAACATCCCGTTCGTCAAATTCGGCGGGCTGAAATTCCTCGACGCCGCCCACATCAAGGACATGCTGGCGTTGCTGCGCTTCGTGGAAAACCCGCGCGACCGCGTCGCCGGTTTTCGGCTGCTGCACCTTCTGCCCGGCATTGGCCCGGCCACCGCGCAGCGCGTGCTCGACCACATGGCGGAAGCCGCCGATCCGATCGCCGCGCTAGAACGGCTAGCGACGCCGCCGCGCGCCGGCGATGACTGGACCGGCTTCGTCGAGACGCTGGGCAATCTCCGCACTTCGGAATGGCCGGTCGATCTCGAGCGCGCCCGCCTCTGGTACGAACCGCATCTCGACCGCATCCACGAAGACGCCGAAACGCGGCGCGCCGACCTGATCCAGCTCGAAATGATCGCGTCCGGCTATCCTTCGCGCGAACGCTTCCTGACCGAGTTGACGCTCGATCCGCCCGACGCCACCAGCGATCAGGCCGGCGTGCCGCTGCTCGACGAGGACTATCTGATCCTGTCCACGATCCACTCCGCCAAAGGCCAGGAGTGGAAGTCGGTCTATCTGCTCAACGCCGTCGACGGCTGCATGCCGTCCGACCTCGGCGCCGGCACGTCGGCCGAGCTCGAGGAGGAACGCCGCCTGCTCTACGTCGCGATGACCCGCGCGAAGGACGACCTGCATCTGGTCGTGCCGCAGCGCTTCTTCGTCCACGGCCAGCGCGCCAACGGCGATCGCCACCTCTATGCGTCGCGGACGCGCTTCATCCCCGAAAAGCTGCTCGGCCTGTTCGAGCGCATCGCCTGGCCAATGGTGCCGGCCGCAACGGCGCGCCAGGCCAGCGAGGGGCCGAAGCTCGACATCGGCGCCCGCATGCGCGGCATGTGGCGGTAGGCAGGTTCGGGAACGCGGAAACCGGCTCTCCTTGCCAGCGCGGAACAGCCGTCGCGGCGCTCGACCCGTCATTCCGGGGCTCGCGCAGCGAGAACCCGGAATCCATCATGCCGCAAATGACATGGAAAGTTGGATGCCGGGTTCGCGCCAGGCGGCGCGCCCCGGAATGACGGGGCCGTGACGCGACTCATCGCAGCATGATCGAGCCCATTCGCCCGAGGCCACCCAGCCATCGCCATTTGACCATGGTGGAACCGCAACCTTGCCATCCCACCTGCATTGCTGCTTTCAAGGAGGCCGGCCATGACAAAAGACTTCATCGCCATTGCTACCGCAACGCTCGTGATTGGCATCGCGGCGTGGGGCCTCCGGTACGACAAACCCGCGACGCCGCCGGACACGACCGAAACCGTGCGAGCCCTCGCCGACGATCCCGCATTGAGACTCGCCTCGGAACAGAGCCCCTACATGCGGAACGAGCGCTGAGCGTGCGCGCAGGGAAGATCGCACCCGCGGCGGGCATTCATACCCTCGGCACAATCCGAAGCTAGCTATCGCGCATTGGTGCGAAATCAATTTCGAGGGTACGGCGTGAGCGGATTTTCAGTTCGATTGGCGGTGGTATCTATGCTGCTGGGCGTAGCGCTGTGGGCGACGCTGGGTCCACCGAAGCCGCCCCTCACCCACGTCAGCGGTTGGCGGCATTAGATCTTTGCTTCAATGCCGTTTGGAGCGGGTGAAGGGAATCGAACCCTCGTATTCAGCTTGGAAGGCTGCTGCTCTACCATTGAGCTACACCCGCGCGCGGGGATCACCTAACACGCCGCGGGGGCGGCCTCAAGGCGGCCGCCCCGCCTCGCGCGGCGCGAAATTTCCGCCTGTTCCCAGCCGGTTGGTCCGGGTTTGCCCCTTAACAGCGTCCGATTCGCGGCCTATATTGCGGCTTCCATCAACAACGAAAGGAGGTGATCCAGTGTCTTATACCAAGCGCTGTCACCTCGCTGGGATCGCCCGCTAGGCCTTGCGGTTTAAGGTCTGGCATCGGGGCGCTCTCAGCCCTGGACCAGCGAGCAACGATTGGAGCGCGGCGGGAGTGATCCCGCCGCGCTTTTTATTGTCGGGAACGCCGGCGCCGGATCGTCCTTGGGCGATCGAGCCGGTCTTACGGAGGAAGCTGATGCCCTACGCCATTCTCGCCTATCACGTCGAAGCCGAGGTGATGTCCTGGACGCCGGAAGAGGACGCGGCGCTGATGACGGATCTGATGGCGGTGCACGAGGGCCTGAATGCGAAGAAGCTGCTTGGACCGGCGGCGCGGCTCGGCGCCACCACGGATGCCCGCACCCTGCGCGGTCCCGGCGCCGGCATGGTGATCGACGGACCGTTCGCCGAGACCAAGGAACAGTTGCTGGGGCTCTACGTCGTGGACTGCGACAGCGCCGACGCCGCGATCGAAATCGCGCGCGACCTGCGCCGCGCCAACCCGACGGCGGTGTACGAGATCAGGCCGATCCGGCGCTACATTCCGGGCGCGTCGCTGCCCGACAGCGGCTAGCGCCGGCAGCCTCGGCCCGCGTCAACACTCCGAAATGTTGAACTCGACGCGGCGGTCCATCGCGTCGCTGGCGTCGTCGCGGCCGGTGCCGATCAGCGTTTCCCGGGAACCGACGCCGGTCGCCTTCAACTTGTCGGCCAATCCCGGCGCGCCGCCCTGCAGCAGATCCTTGATATATTGCGCGCGCAGCACCGAAAGTCGCTCATTGACCAGCGGCGGTCCGGTCTTGGAGGTGTGGCCGACGATGTTGATGCAGCTGTTGCGCCGCGCCGCCCGCGTGGCGATCTGGCTGAGCCACATCGGGTATGGCGCCGAGATCTGCGGATCATCGACGAACTGGGTCGAGCCCGGCTTGAACAGGAAGCGCACCGACAGTTTCTTCGCCGTCAGGCTGTAATCGACGAGGTTGCCGAAGGCGTCGGTGGCGTCATCGCGCCGGTTGAGCCGCGCATTGGCGAGATAGATGCCGGAACGGACGCGCAGCTGGTCACCGCCCGTCATCTTCAGCGCGGTCCGGTAGAACGCCAGCGCCTCGCGGTAACGCTTGTCGTCATATTCCAGGATGGCGTCGCTGATCAGCGACGATGTCCCGATCCGCTCGACATAGACCGGGTCGATCGGGTCGCCCGGCTTGGTGCCCTGGCAGGCCTTGATGTACTGGCTGGTGGCGGGATCGTTGGCCCAGACCGGGGTGTCCGCGAACGCCGGCGTCGGCGTGACGTCGATCCCCTCCGGTTTGGCGCGCGCCACCCCCTTGGAGACGATGCTATTGCTGCGCAGGTCGGCCAGCGCCAGGCAGATCCGGTAGGCGTCCCGCGCCCCGTCGGCGGCGCCGGCATTGTTGATCGCGGTGAAGGTGCCGATCAGCACGACCGGCGCGCGCGTCAGCGCCTCGGTCGAGAACGGACGCACCTGGAAACGCGGATAGGATTTTTCGACCAGCGCGATAATGCGATCCTGCATCATCCGCGTCGCGGTCGATTGCGCGCCGCTGATGCCGTCGATCAGGGGATCGACCACCAGTTCGACCTTCTCGGTGCCGGCCGGAAGATTGGCTTTGGAAAACAGGTCGTTCGCCGCGCGCAGCAGCGCCTCGTCGAACGGGATCGGCGTCGGCGGCGGGGGCGGAGGCGCCGCGGCCGGCGCGCCCGCGGCCGGTGGCGGCGGCGCACTTTGCGCGACAGCCGCGGTCGCGCCGGCCACCACGCAACAAAGCGTCCATGCAACGAGTTTCGACGTTCGCGCCGTGAGCGTCACGCATCGTCTCCCATTCGCACCAGCCGGATCGACAAGGGACTTGCCGCCGGCCCGACATGAATTTTTCCGACTCTCATTGTTCGACCGCGATCATCGGCACTGGCGCAACACATCGCGATCGCTCTCCGAAAGCTCGCCCAGCTGGGCGCGGGCGTTGATTTCCTGACAGCTCGCCCCGCCGCGCTTGCGCGGCGCAGGCGATGCGGAAGGCGTCATGGTGCGCGACTGTTCGAGCGCATAGACCGGCAGGCGCGCGGTCTCGGCCGCCACCTTGTTCTCCGCGCGTTCGCGTTCCGCCTGCGCGCGGGCGAGCCGCTCGGTCATCACGCGCTCCAGCGTCTGCCGTTCTTCGGCCAGCCGCGCCTTGTCGGCCTCGTAGGCGGCGACCTGCGAAGCCAGCCGCTCCTGTTCCGCCTTCGCCGCCTGTTCCCTGGCAGCCGCCTGTTCCTTTGCAGCGAGTTCTTTCGCGGCCTGCTCGCGCTCGATATCGGCGCGCGACGGACCGGCCGCCACCGGCGCCTTGCCCGAACCGTACCCCGCCAGTGCCGGCGCGGTCGTCGCGGCGGGAACCTGGCTTGCCTTGGTGTCGGCCAGTTTCTCGCGCTCATCCCGGTCGCGGCGCTGCGACAATTCCGACATCGCCTTCCGGTAGCCGGCTTCGGCGGCTTCGAGGTCGCGGCGCAGGCGAAGCTCCTTGTCGGCGTATTCGCGCGCCAGCCGTTCGCGCTCGCTGGCATTCTCGATCGCGTCCAGGCGCGCCCGCGCCGCATCGAGCAGGACGCTGTCGGGGAACGACGAAATGAATCGCTTCAGATCGGCGGCGCCGGCCGAGGGCCCGAGCTTCTTCCAGGCGTCGATATCGCTTTCCTTCGGATTGAGATAGAAATCCTGCAGCAGCGACACCGACAATTCCGGCGTCTGCGCGCCCTGGGTCTCGCGGTTGACGTTGATCGCAACGCGGCGGAACACGGTCGCCACTTCCAGCCCCGGCACCTGCATCTCCTTGACCAGGGCTGCGGTGAATGGGCTGTTGCGGCCGACGCCGTCGGCGGCGACGCTGTTGGATTGCGTCGAATAGGCGATCAGCATGCCCTGCGAACGCTCGATCTTGGCGAGGCCGCGCGTGGCTCCGCCACGGCTCGCCTTGTTCTGCGGCAGGCTGTTCGCGAACGGATTATCGCGGCAGGCGTCCAGCACCATGATCTTGACGCCGGCGGTATAATTGAGCGCTTCGACGACATCGTCGAGCTTGATCAGATCGAACGGCGTGAACGAACTGCCGATCTTCAGGTCGACCGGCACCAGATAGTTCTGGCCGTTGATCTGCATCCCATGCCCCGAATAATAGACGAGGCCCGCATCGGTGCCGCTCACCCGCTGGGCAAAACGGCCGAGGGCTGCATACATCGCCGACCGGTCGAGGTCGCGGCCGTCGATCACGCTGAAGCCGACGCGCTTGAGCTGTTCGGAAATATCGTCGGCGTCGTTGCGGCTGTTGTCGAGTTCCGGCACCGATCGGTACGCGCCATTGCCGATCACCAGCGCGACGCGCGGTTCGGCGGCGCGCGCTTCGGCCAGCAGGCCGAATGCGACCACCAGACCAACAGCGAAGCAGCGAGCCGCGGCATCTACACGCATGACAAGCACAGAATAAGCCAATCGAAACCCGATTTCAACGCGCGGCCTGCGCCGGCGCGGTCGCGCACCATCGCGCCGGGCGGCCGTGTTCGGTATCGCAACGGACACGAATGCAGACTGTGACGTCACACAACGATCAAGATGTCGCGCGCAAACTTGTTGATCCCCGAGGCCCATGTTAGCGTGCCGTGGGAGCTGAACATGCGTCGATTTGCAAGCCTGTGCTTGATCACTTTCATCGCTGTGGCCTGGGGCGCGCCAAACCAGGCCGGTGCTCAGCAGGCCGCTCCAGCGAAAAATCCTTCCCCGGCGAACGCCAGAATTTTCTTCGTCGATCTCAAGGATGGCGCGACCGTTCCCTCCAGGTTCAAGATCCGTTTCGGAATCGAGAACATGGAGATTGCGCCGGCAGGCATCGCTAAGCCGAACACGGGTCATCATCACCTTCTCATCGACACGCCGTTACCGCCGTTCGACCAACCGATCCCGAGCGACTTCAACCATATTCATTTTGGCGCCGGCCAGACCGAGGCGGAGATCACGCTGCCGGCAGGAGAGCACACTTTGCAGCTCCTGTTGGGTGATCAGGCTCACATTCCACACGGCCCGCCCGTCGTTTCCGAGCAAATTCGCGTCAGGGTCGACGCGGCGACCGTCGAGAAAACGCGGACACCCGCGCCGGCCGGCGCCAGCGTGTCGCTGCTGGAACCGGCGGACGGCGCCACGACGGGCCGCAACGTCAAGGTCAAGTTCGGCGTCACCGGGATGGAGCTGGCGCCGGCCGGCACCAACAAACCCAACAGCGGTCACCATCACCTCCTGATCGATACGCCGCTGCCGCCGCTCGATCGCGAGATTCCGAGCGACCTCAATCATCTGCATTTCGGCCGCGCCCAGACCGAAACGGAGATCACGCTGGCGCCCGGCGACCACACGCTGCAGCTATTGCTCGGCGATCACGAACATCTTCCGCACGATCCCCCGGTATACTCCAAGATCGTCCGCATCCGCGTCTCCGATAAGTCGCCGGACAAGACCGCGCAGGCCGCTCCCCGCGAAACGAAGTCCGGCCGCCAGCCCTCGCCGCCCGATGCCGCCGTCTATTTCGTCTATCCGACCAACCGCGACAGCATCTTTCCGAACTCGACGATCCGCTTCGGCCTGCGCAACATGGGCGTCGCGCCCGCCGGCGTCGCCAAGCCGAATACCGGCCATCATCATCTGTTGATCGATGTCGAAACGCCGCCGCTCGATCAGCCGCTGCCGAGCGACCTCAACCATGTCCATTTCGGCAATGGCCAGACCGAGAAGAAGATCACGCTCTCGCCGGGCAGGCATACCCTGCAACTGGTTCTGGCTGACGAGCGGCACGTCCCGCATGATCCCCCGGTGGTTTCCGAACGCATCGAGGTGTTCGTCAAGGTTGTGCGAAAGCGCTCGCGTAGAAGATGAGTGAGTACCATGCGCCACATACGATTTGCATCCGCGCTGCTTGTTTCGATGATGGCCCTCGCGCCCGCGCAGGCCGCCGAGCGCACCGCTTCCGCGCCGCAGTCCGTGGTCTATTTTCACTACCCCGCCGATGGCATGCGCGTGCCCGAGCGCTTCACGGTCAAGATCGGATTGAAGGAGATGGGCGTGGCGCCGGCCGGGGTCAACAAGTCGTTCACCGGGCACCATCATCTGTTGATCGACACCGACATGGTCGCGCTCGATGAGCCGATCCCCTCCGATTACAATCACATCCATCTGGGAGGCGGCCAGACCGAAGTGGTGCTGACGCTGCCGCAGGGCACCCACACCCTGCAGCTTCTGCTCGGCGACCACGAGCACGTGCCCCACCAGCCGCCGGTGATGTCGAAGAAGATCACGATCTATGTACGCTAGCCGGATCACCGCCGGCAGCGCCCGGCCATGCCGTCGCGCCGTCCTGGCGGTTCTCGCGCTTCTGACCTTGCTGTTGGCGAACGCCGCGGCCTTCGCCCAGAACGCGCCCGCCGAACCGCGACGGGTCGCGCTGGTGATCGGCAATGGCAGCTATCCGCAGTCGCCGATCGCCTCGATGCCGGGCGACGCCCGTGGCTTTGCCGACGTGCTGCGCGAGGGCGGCTTCGACGTGGTCTATGCGGAGAACACCCGCCGCGCGGAAATGGAGGCGGCGGTCTCCGCGTTCACCCGGAAACTCGGCTGGGGCGTCACCGCGGTCGTCTATTTCGGCGGTCACGCCCTTCGCTACCAGGACCGCAACTTCCTGCTGCCGGTCGATTCCAGGATCGCCAGCGAGGCCGACATCCGCACGGAGGGGCTCGACATCGACCTCGTGCTCGATCCGCTGATCGTGTCGCGCCCGGCCGGCTGCGTCGTCATTCTCGACGCCGCGCGCAAAAATCCCTGGCAGCAGGCGCTGTCGCCGCGGCTGCGCGGGCTGGCCAGCCAGCCGCCGATCCAGGGCGTGACCGTGATCTATCCGGCGGCGCCGGGCGAACTCGTCGGCGATGCGCCGCGCGAGGCCAACCTGTTCGCGGTCGAACTGGTGAAGGCGGCGAGGCTGCAGGGCCTGTCGTTCAGGGAGGTGCTGAAGCGGGTTCGAAGCGCGGTGGCGCAGGCCACGCGCGACAAGCAGATGGTCTGGGAATCCGCGGCCGCGCCGGAGTTCGTCATCAGTTCGGCGCGCAAGCCGGCCCGCGCCGCCGATCCGGTCGAACAGGGTTTTTGGGACACCATCAAGGGCAGCGACAGCGCCGCCGATTTCAAGGCCTATCTCGATTCCTATCCCGACGGTCCGTTCGCCGCCGCGGCGCGCGCGCGGCTTCAGCAGATCGAAGGCGGCCCCCCGCCGCAGCTCGCCGCCCCCGTGCCACCCGCTGCTCCTTCGCCCCCTGCTCCGCCGCCTGCGGCCGCACCGCCGGCAGCGACACCGCCGCCGGCCACATCGCAGATTTTCACCCGCGACTGTCTGCAATGCCCCGAACTGGTGCTGATCCCGCCCGGCACCTTCGAGATGGGATCGAGCGAGATGTTCGATTTCGAAGGTCCGGTGCATCAGGTCTCGATCCGCAGGCCGTTCCATATCGGCCGGCGCGAAGTCACCTTCGAGGAGTGGGACGCCTGCGTGGCCGAGGGCGGCTGCAAGCAGAAGCCGGACGATCGCGGCCTCGGCCGCGCCCGCCGCCCGGTCACGGATCTCGATTGGGACGACGCCAAGACCTACCTCGCCTGGCTGTCGCAGAAGACCGGCAAGACCTACCGCCTCCCCTCCGAGGCCGAATGGGAATATGTCGCCCGCGCCGGCTCGACGACGACCTATCCCTGGGGCCGCGCCGTCGACAAGGACAAGGCCAATTGCAATGGCTGCACCTCGGACCCGGTCCGGAAGGCGATCGACACCGGCTCGTTCCCGCCCAACGCCTTCGGCATCTACGACATGGCCGGCAATGCCGCCGAGTGGGTCGAGGATTGCTGGAACGACAATTACAGGGGCGCCCCGACCGACGGCTCGGCCTGGACCCGGCCCGTCTGCCGCGAACGCGTGCTGCGCGGCGGCTCGTTCAACAACGACCCGCGATATCTAAGGTCGGCGGCACGGTTCAAGTACGACCAGAATGTGCGGTTCTATACGAATGGGTTTCGGGTGGTGCGGGAGAATTAAAGCATTTTGCTTTGGGCTGGCTTGCCGAGCCGTAGCTTGCGGGCCACAGCCCGCCTACGCCCGTTGGGCTTCGGCGCGGCAGCCTTCGCTACGATGGGGCTTGCCGAGCCGTAGCTCGCGGAGCAAGCGAAGGCTGGTGGGGAAGGAAGGACTCGAACCTTCGAAGCCATACGGCGGCTGATTTACAGTCAGCTCCCTTTGCCACTCGGGACACTTCCCCGTCCGTCAGCATCAGGAACCGACCGCCCGAGTGGCGGGAGGGCCGGTCCATGGATGACGCTGAGGCCGCAGGCGCGGTTCGAACCGGCTGCGGCCGGCGCGTTTATGGGCGAAAGGCGCCGGCAAAGTCAACCAACGCGGCCCCTCTAAATCGCTTCCCAAGGGGCCAAATTGCCATATTCGGCCCCCCGTGACAGAAACGCCCCATGAGCGATCGCGAGCGCAAAGCGCCATTCCGCCGCGGCGGCGGTAAACCCTTCGAAAAAGGGCGGAAATTCGCCCGGCCGGCCGGTCACCGCGGGCGCGAATCGAGCCCTGACGGACCGGTGATTCTGTATGGCTGGCACACGGTTTCGGCCGCGCTTGCCAACCCGGCGCGGCGGATCCGGAAGCTGCTCATCACCGAGAACGCCGCCCGCCGCCTGGCGGACGAGAATATCGACACCCGCGTGACCCCCGAGATCGTCCGCCCCGGCGCCATCGACGCCCGGCTCGGCCCAGACGCCGTCCACCAGGGCCTGTTGGCGGAGGCCGACCCGCTCGCCGCGCCCGATATCGACACGCTGGAACCGCAGGGCATCGTGCTGGTGCTCGACCAGATCACCGATCCGCACAATGTCGGCGCCATTATGCGCTCGGCGGCGGCGTTCGCCGTGAAGGCGATCGTCACCACCGCCCGCCACAGCCCGGAGGCCACGGGTGTTTTGGCCAAATCCGCCTCCGGCGCGCTGGAACTGGTGCCGCTGGTGACGGTGCAGAATCTCGCCCGCGCGCTCACCGAACTGAACGACCGCGGCTTTCTCACCGTCGGCCTCGACAGCGAGGGAACCGAGGACCTGGCGGCGGTGCCGCTGCGAGAGCCGCTGGCGCTGGTGCTCGGCGCCGAGGGTAAGGGGCTGCGGCAATTGACCCGGGAGACCTGCCGGGTGGTGGCGCGGCTCGACATGCCCGGCGCGATCAAGAGCCTGAACGTCTCCAACGCCGCCGTGCTCGCGCTTTATATCGGCACGAGCCGGCTCGGCCTGATGACATGACAAACGCCCGTCCGCGGCGTGCGGGCGGGCGCTGAAACGTTTCGATCGGCCTCGATCAGTAGTAGCGGCTCAGCACCTTGCGGCCGTGATAATAGCCGTGCCGGTGATAACGGCGGTACGGCCGGTTATAGCCGTGGCCATAGCCGGAGATGGTGCCCTCGCGATACACCGGGGCCGGCGCGATGTTGCCGGGGCCGGAATAGGTCGGGCCCTGGTTGACCCAGTAATATTGCTGCTGCGGATCGGGCAGACGCTCGACGGCCCAGCCGCCGCAGCCGCCGCAGCCGGTGGCGACAACGCCATAGCTCACCACCGGCCCGCCGCATGAACTATAGCCGCAAGCCATCGCGGCCGGGGCCGAGGCCATCACGGCGACGGCGGCGATCAATCCCTTCATCAAATGACGCATCACTCTACTCTCTCCGGTGGGTGGGTTGATGGGATGGCTCAGCGCGGAAACGGCGGCCGGCGCCGATCGTCCTGCGGCGCGTAGATGATGGCGGGCGGATCGGCCGGCACGCTGGATTGCGCCGGCAGCGGCGCCGACTGCGCCGACCAGGATTGGTGATAGCTCTCGGCCGGCTGCGGCAATGTCCGGTTCGCCGGCGGCTCGATTTCCAGCCGGCCGTAGCCGGGCATGCGGCCGGCGCTCGGAAAATAGCGGCCGACATTCGGCACCGGATCGATCGGGCGCCCGCCATAGATGGTCGGCTGCACGTGGATGCGCCTGGCGAGCCCCCAGTCGCCCTCGACCACGGCATAGGACGCGTCGACGCCGTTGATGATGACGGGCACGCCGGGGCGGCCCGGAATCACGATCTCAAATCCGCCGTCCGCCATGGCAGCCGAATTGATCGCGACGGAAAGTGCCAATGCCACGCCCAGCCGCATCCATGTTCCCCTTTTTCACGTAAGAGTTTAGTCCAACAGCCCGTACGAGGCGTTAAGGCCGCGACAAAACTGCCGACAAAGCTAACGCAGAGGCATGGAAGGTCGTTCAATTGCGGAAAACGCGGCTACCCATTCGTTAACGCCGAGCGCCGACGCAATTGCCGTCATGCCCGGGTTTGTCCCGGCCATGACGAACTTGCGTTGCTCGATTTGTCATTTGCACGGCGATATCGCACCATCACCCCTCTCCCCCTCCCTTCGAACCTCAGCCGAACCGCACCAGCATGACGACCGAACCACCCGCGAAGAACGTGCTCTGGATCATGTGCGACCAGCTGCGCTACGACTATCTCGGCTGCACCGGCCACCCGCGCCTGAAGACGCCCAACATCGACGCGATGGCGGCGCGCGGCGTCTTGTTCTCCAACGCCTATGTGCAGTCGCCGATCTGCGGCCCGTCGCGGATGTCGTTCTACACCGGCCGCTACATGCGCTCGCACGGCTCGCACTGGAACGGCTGGCCCTTGCGCGTCGGCGAACCGACGCTCGGCGATCACCTCAGGAAGATCGGAATCCGCAACGTGCTGGTCGGCAAGACCCACATGGCACCGGATCTCGAAGGCTTGAAGAATCTCGGCATCCCGCCGGATTCCATCATCGGCGTGCATGTCTCCGAATGCGGCTTCGAGCCCTACGAACGCGACGACGGCCTGCACCCCACTGGCCGCCCGCGCCCGGCCTATGACGAATATCTCCGCGCGCACGGCTATGACGCGCCGAACCCGTGGGAGCACTGGGCCAATTCCGGCGCGACCGCGGACGGCTCGCTGCAGAACGGCTGGCTGTTGGTGCACGCCGACAAGGCCGCGCGCGTGCCGGACGAACATTCCGAAACGCCCTACATGACCCGCCGCGCGATGGATTTCATTACCGAGGCGGAAGCGGACGGCCGGCCGTGGTGCCTGCATCTGTCCTACATCAAGCCGCACTGGCCCTATATCGCCCCCGAACCCTATGCCAGCCTGTACGGGCCCGAGGACGTCAAGCCCGCGGTCCGCTCGCAGCAGGAGCGCGCCGAGGCGCATCCGGTGTTCGCCGCCTACATGGACATGCGCTACTCCCGCAACATGTCGCGCGACGAGGCCCGCGAAAAGGTCATCCCGACCTATATGGGCCTGATCAGGCAGATCGACGACCAGATGGGCGTGCTGATGCGCTTCCTCGAAGCGCGCGGCCTGCTCGAAAACACGATGATCGTCTTCACCTCTGATCACGGCGACTATCTCGGCGATCACTGGATGGGAGAGAAGGATCTGTTCCACGAGCAGTCCGCCAGGATCCCGCTGATCGTGATCGACCCCTCGCCGGCCGCGGACGCGACGCGCAACACCGTCAACCACGCGCTGGTCGAGGCGATCGACCTGGCGCCGACCTTCCTCGATTATTTCGGCAGCCCGCCGCCCGACCATATTCTGGAAGGACGCTCGCTGCTGCCGCTCCTGCACGGCGCAAAACCTTCCGACTGGCGCAAGGTCGTGTTCTCCGAATACGACTACGCCATGCAGGACGTCCGCGTCATGCTGAACCAGCCGATCGAGCGCTGCCGGCTGTTCATGGTGTTCGACGGCCGCTGGAAATTCATCCACGCGTCGGGTTTCCGCCCGATGCTGTATGATCTCGAAACCGACCCCGAGGAATTCGTCGATCGCGGCGGCGATCCCGCCTGCGCCGATGTGATCGCGCGGCTGCAATCCGAACTGTTCGACTGGGCGCTGCATCCCAAGATGCACATCACCACGCCGAACGCCAGGATCGCCGCCTATGCCGCCCAGCAATTGCAGGTCAAGAACGGCGTCCTGATCGGCATCTGGGACGAAGCCGAACTCGGCGCCATCAGGGAAAAGATCGGGATCAAGCCCGTGGGGTGACGAAGTCAATCCTCAGGATGAGAAGGCCCGCAAAGCTCCGTCTCCAGGCACAGGGTGCGCTATAGAAGACCGTCATCCTGAGGTGCTCGCCTCCTTGGCGAGCCTCGAAGGATGACAGCCCGTGGTCCATCCTTCGAGGCGCGCAAGAGCGCGCACCTCGGGATGACGACCGTGTTAGTTCGTGATCTTGTAGCCCGTGGCCTGCACGATCGGCTGCCAGAACGCGTTGTCGGCGGCGAGTTGTTTGCTCAGGCCCTCGGGCGTCGAGCCGACCGGGATCAGGCCGATCGCCGCGAGCTTCTCCTTCACCTCGGGTTTGGCGAGCGCAGTCGCCGCCGCCTCGCTCAGCTTGCTGGCAAACTCAGCCGATGCGCCGGCCGGCAGCCACATGCCGTACCAGCCGTCCGCCACCAGATCGACGCCGCTCTGCTTCAGCGTCGGCGCCTCGGGCAGGAATGGCGAGCGCTCGGCGCTGCCGACCGCGAGAATGCGCACATTGCCGGCGCGATGCTGTGGGATGGCATCGGTCAGCGTCGAAATCGCAAACGGCATGTGGCCGCCGACGAGATCGTTGATGATCGGCGCGCTGCCGCGATAGGCGACGCGCGTCAGCTTGATGCCGAGCGCCTGCTCCAGCCGCGCGCCGGTGAAGTGCGGAATGGTGCCGTTGCTCGGCACGCCGAACGTGGCCTGGTCCGGATTGGCCCTCAGCCAGTCAACGAACTGCTTGAAGTCCTTGACCTCGGCGGGCACCGCCTTGCCGACGAAGACGCAGAACTCGAACCGCGTGAGCTGGCTGACCGGCACGAAATCCCTCGTCGTATCGAAGCTCGGCGTGGTCTCGACCATCGGCAGCAGGTACATCGTCGGCCCCGTCGTGACCAGGATGGTGGCGCCGTCGGGGCTGGCACCCTTCACCGCCTTGATGCCGATCAGGCCGTCGCCGCCGGTGCGGTTCTCGACGATGACGGTGCGATCGAGCATGGGGCCGATGTGTTGCGCCAGCAGGCGGCACAGCGCGTCGCCGCCACCGCCGGCCGCAAAGGGAAACACGATCCTGGTCAGCGCGCCCGATTGCGCCGACGCCCGGCCCGTCCACCCGGCCCATGCCGTTGCGGCACTTCCGGCTAGGAAATCCCGGCGTTTCATCGCCACTGCTCCCCTGTCCTTATTTGGTCGATCGGCCCGCCGGAGCGGACTTGTGATCAACCCAGCACCGTTTCGACCACGGTCATAATCCCGATCGCGACGGTGGCAAGCCCCACGGCGCCCTGCAGGCCGCGATTGGCCCAGGTCAGCGAGCGCGCGGATACCGCGAGCGGCACGGCAATGACCGTCGACAGCGCGCCCATGCCGATCATCGAGCCGACGCCGAACAGCGCGACGTAGCCGAGCCCGACCGCCGGGCTCGACGCCTGCGTGACGGCGAGCACCAGCAGCGCGGCCGAGCCGGCCATGCCGTGCATCAGCCCGACCAGCAGCGTGCGCCAGCGAAAACCATGGTCGTGGACATGCGCCGCGCGGGCATGCGGGGCGGTTTCGCCGGCATGGCTATGGGCATGGAAATGCACCGTGCCGTCGCCATGGCCGTGGCGGTGGAAATGCACACGGTCGCGCCACAGCCGCCACAACACATGGGCGCCGAGGCCGACCAGCATGATTCCGACGGCGGTCTCGATCGGACGGGCCACGCTCTCCGGGATCGCGTGACCCAGCAGAAGGGCGGCGCCGGCGAACACGAACAGCGTCAGCGTGTGGCCGAGTCCCCAGGTCAGCCCGTGCTTGACGATGTCGAGCACATGGCTGCGGCGCGCGGCGATCGAGGAGACGGCGGCGATATGATCGGCCTCGAGCGCGTGCTGCATGCCCAGCAAGAACCCCAGCCCAAGAATTCCGAACATACGCCCCCTGTTCAATCTGCGTCCGACCGAATACCAGCCGGAAGCCTCTGTCAGGTCAAGACTTCATCGAACAGGCTCTTCATCGCAGCCCAGGAGCGACGGTCGGCGCGTTCGTTGTACAGGGCCGTCCGCATCATCGAGCCGTCGGCGGCCGGGTTGGTGAAACCGTGCAGCGTGTTGCCGTAGCTGATCACTTGCCAGTCCGTGACCGCCCCTGCCCGCATCTCGTTCTCGAACCCGGCGACCTGTTCGGGCGGCGCCAGGGGGTCGTCGAGCCCCGTGCAGACCAACACACTGGCCTTCACCGCTCCCGGCTGCGCCGGCAGTCTCGTCGTCAGCACACCGTGGAAACTGACCACGGCCTTCAAGTCGGCGCCGTCCCGTGCCAGCTCCAGCACCACCGATCCGCCGAAACAGAATCCAATCGCCGCCAGCCTGTTGGCATCGACCTCCGGCTGCGCGGCCAGCCATGCCAGCGCGGCGCGTCCCCGCGCGCGCAGTTCGTCGGGCGCGGCGCGCAGCCCGCCGACCAGATCTGCCACCTGCTGCAGATTGGCGGCCTGTCGCCGCTCGCCGAACATGTCGGCGGCGAGCGCGACATAGCCGAGGCCCGCGAGCCGGCGCGCGCGCTCCATGGCGAATTCGCCGAGCCCGAGCCCTTCGTGAAACACCACGACGCCCGGCCGCTTTCCGGCACCGCTGCCATCGCTGGCGAGATAGCCGCGCAGCGTGACCTCGCCGCTGCGGTAATCGACGTCGCGCCCCCGCACCAAATCCGCGATCCTTCCATGAAGAATATCGGGAATTTCACATCCGCCGCGGGTTCGCACAACCGGAATCAGGCGCCCGCCGCGATGCCGCCGCCATCACGCCGGTTTGACTCCGCGGCAGCGATCGTCGCGGAACGATCGCCGACAGCGACGCTTAGCGTGGCGCAACATCTGATCGCACCCTTTGATGGAGTCCACCATGACCAGAACGAAAATGCTCGCCGCCGCCGCGGTACTGGCGTCCGCGCTCGCCAGCCCCGCCATGGCGCAACAGGTGATCTACAACCCCGGCTATTGCGCGCAGTATTATCCGGACGCGAACTGCCAGAACCGCGGCGCGGGAAGTCCGTTCGATCCCGGCTACTACCAGGGTCAGGATTACCGCAACGGCGCCTACCGGGGCCGCGCCTGGCGCGACAGCTACAACCGCTGGGATGACAATGACGGCGTGACGCCGGGCGATGTCGCAGGCGGCGTCGTCGGCGGCGCGGTCGGCACGGCGGCGGCGATCGCCACCTACCCGACCGGCAGCGACGCCTACGCCCGCCGCAACGGTTTTGTCTGCGTCCCCGGCACGCTGTTCCGCGGCGATGACGGACGCCAGCATCTCTGCCAGTAGCGCGCTGCGAACATATGCGAGAAAGGCGGCTGAATGGCCGCCTTTTTCATGCCCGGGAGGAAGAAAGGCGCCGGAGGGGTTCTGGCCCTTTGAGGCCAAGTCTGGTATTCGAGCCGCGAAGGCGGGGCCGAATGGGGGTCAGATCATCCCACCACGGCCGCTTCGAACAGCCGGTTTAGCTCAGCGGTAGAGCAGCGGTTTTGTAAACCGAAGGTCGGGAGTTCAATCCTCTCAACCGGCACCATTGCGTCTTTCCGCTCTTCAGGAAAATCAGCTGCTCCGAACCAATCTGATTCTCCTCAATCCGCTATGCGCTCCGCGTCAGACGGATCATCCCGCTTCAGTCCAAGAAGAGGAACGCGGCACAAGCGGCGCGGCAGACCTTCCAAAACGAAAAACCTCCGGGAGGGCATTCCCGGAGGTTTCGGAGGTTTAACGTAAGTAGTTTTGCATCTCCTTGGAGAGCACGAGGCAACCAAGGAATTGGCTGGCTACCTTGCGGACATAATAGATGATGCAATTACCTGAGTAAATCAGGTTTTTTCATTTTTTGAAAAATTCAAACTTTCTTGTTCGTGGTTCTCTCGGTCCCGCGCGCTCGCCTGGCACCGACGCGTGCGGCGATCTGCCGAACGCCAGAGAAAAACCCCCGGCAGTTGCCCGCCGGGGGTTCTCGGTGGTTCGAGTCTTTCGGGATCAGAAGTTGCGCTGGGCGCGAACCTGCAGGAACACCGTGCTCTGGTCCTTGAACTCATACACAGCGGTCGGCTTCGGCGCCGTCGCCGCGATGGTCGTGTTGCCGGACATCTTCTGGTCGAGGAAGAACGCGCCGACTTCAGCCGAGAACGTCAGGTTCTTGACCGGAGTCCAGCGGGTCGTCAGACCGACCTGGGCCACGTTGAAGTCGGGGTTGCAGCTGTAGGTGGTCGCACTGGGAACACCGGTCTGGCCGCCATGGGTTTGTGCGAAGCCGGCGCAGTAGATATCCTTGGCCGAACCGTCATACTTGACCTGGGAGTAGCTGCCCCAGAGGCTGGACGACCAGTAGGGATCCCAGTTGTGGTTGAACGCACCACGGACACCCCAGGCGGTCGTCAGGATGATGCCGCTGCCGTTCGCACCGCCACCGAAGGTGCCGGGAGGAGCATAGATGCCATCGGAGACAGCACCGAAGCCGACGCTCTGGTAGGCACCGTTACCGCTGCCACCGAACATCGCGAAGTTCGGCGACGTGCCGCTGGTGGAGATCACGGCCTTGGTCGAACCCTTGGCCCAGGTGGCGTCGATCTTGAAGTCGTCGCCGGCGCCGGTCGGGATGTTCTTGATCTGCAACGCAGCCGTCACCGCGCCGCCCCACTTGTCGTCGGGGTGACCGGAGAGTTCCGATCCGGCAACCGGTGCGCCACCGGTGGTGAGGGTGTTGTAGGTCGTGCTCACGAGGTGGCCCAAAGCCGAGAGCTGGAACACACCCCAGGCCTGGTCGACGCGGATGTTGCCGGCGATATCCGGCGCATGGAGGCCGCTATAGGTGTTGGTGCCGACGCCGTTGACGTTGATGCCGAGCGACGAATTCCAGACCGCGGTGCGGTTGAACACGTTCGGGTCGTCGAGGCCGATGGTGGCCGACACGCCGTTGCCGAACTGCGCGGTGTACTGGATGTTGTTCACGCCGGTGACGTAGTCGGGGCCGCCGAGCAGGAACGAGTTGTTGTTGCCCGGATAGCCGTTCCACGGCGTTGCGAACGCCGAAGCCGACTTACCGAAGGTGAACCCGGCGAACTGGATGAACGCGAATTCAACCGCGACGTAGCCGCCGCCCGCCGTCGAGAGCAGCGCGCTGTTGAGCGTCTGGCCGGTGGTGGCAGCCGTACCCGGGTTGGTCGTTCCGAAGTTCTGGAACTGGAAGTCGGCCTGACCGAAGGTGCGGACCACGCCGTATTCGGTGGCGGTGCGGGTATCGACCGTCAGCGCCATACGCGAGCGGGAGTTGAAGTAGTCGCGGTAACGGTTGCCCTGGCCCTGATCGCCGGACCAGAACGGTCCACCGTAGACGTTGCCGTTGAACGTGGTGTCGACGCGAAGATAGCCACCCAGCTTGATGCAGGTGTCGGTGCCCGGGATGTAGAAGAATCCCGCGCCGTACAGGGAACAGACCTTCACGTACTCGACCGCCTTGGCCTTGACGGGAAGATCGGCGGCCTGCGCCCCGCTCATGGCGACGAGAGCCGCCGCCGAGCCGAGAACAAGGCTCTTGATCACTTTCATTGTTAACCTCCAAGTTGCTCTGTGGAACAAGGGCGGACCTCTGAACCATCCCCCAGAGGATGGTCCGCCCTCGCGCACCGCCCAGTCGTTTCGCGTCTTCGGACACACCCGCATCAACGCGAGGGACTAAAGCGAACCACCAAAACGGAACGATCAAAGACCCCCCTGACCGTCTCCGGAACTATGCCTGCGCATTTTACTTAATCAAAATACTTTATGAACTCAGCTTTCTCTATCCTTTCGACTGTGTCGCGGCAGCAACAGGCCCCGATGTGCGACTTTTGCGGCTCTAGACCCCGAGGGGGCCAGCCAATTGGATGAATTTCTTATGAAATAAGCTAAGCTGTCTTCCAAGGCAGGCTGGGAACCTAAAGCCATGGCACAAGAGCCGCGTAAGGGATCGGAGACATCAAGCCGTGCCAGGCGCACCGGCTCCGGTGACGCCGGCGCGAAGAATCACGACATCGCCCGGCGATTCTCCTGGGAGATCGCCGCCATCAACGTCCATCTGCAGGAGCTTCGCTATTTCTGGGCGAAGACCCTCGGTGTCAGCGGCCCGCAATGGATGATCCTGATGGCGCTGGCCGATCTCGACCAGGGCGAAGGCGTACCCGTGAAAGTGGTGTCGAGGATGCTCCATGTCGACCCGTCCTTCGTGACGACCCAGTCGAAGATGCTCGAGAAAAAGGGGTTCTTGCGCCGGAAGACATCGGACGAAGACGCCCGCGTCGTCCAGATGTCGTTGACCGACAAGACCTACAAGCACATCGCCGGCCTGACGTCCCAGCAGGAAGAGCTCAACGACTTCATCTTTGCCGAATTCGGCGAACGCGAGCTCAGCGAATTCACCGACAAGCTGGCGGCGCTCAAGGCCCGCCTGGAGAAGGCCTGCCTCAAGGTTTCCATGGGCATCTGAGGGCGGCGCGGCGCTTACGTTCGCGTGCCGTCGAACCGGTCCGCAACCCAGTCGAAGATGAATTCGTTGGCCAGGGTCGGGTTGTCGGCGTGGCCCTGCGCCGCGGCCGTTTCCGAATTTTCGAATATCTTCAGCGAAATGTCGCAATGCCGGGTCTTCAGCTGCTCGACGAGATCGACGACGACGTCGCTCTTCAGCCAGCCCTGCCCGCCAACGGTGACCAGTATCGGACAATGGAACTTCAGCCCGGGCATGCCGGCTTGAATTCCAAGGGTGGCTGACCCCTCCACCAGCGACAGGCGATTCGACAGGAAAGCCCTCTCATGCAAATCCCAGAGGCCGCCGTCGCAAACAGCGGCGGCAAACCGGTGGTCGAGCGCAACGCCACGCGCGACAAACGACGAGCCGGCGCCGTCGCCGACCAGCGCGACCCGGCGCGCGTCGACGTCGTCCCGCGTCATCAGATAATCCATCACATGGCTGATCGAGGATTCGAGGTCGCGGCGACCGACGATCGCCTCGAAATCAGCGTCGCCGGCTGACCCCAGCAGATCGACGGCAAGCAGCGCCATTCCGCGCCGGCGGGCGTGGCCGGCCATCTTGAACAGGTATTCTTCCTTGCGGTGTCCGGGATCGCCCATGCATATGACGACCGGCGCCCGGCCGGAAACGGCTTGAGGCGGCAACCAGTAACCTTCCAGCGGATGGTCGTGCAGCCAGGGAATCTCGACCACCTCGCCGGCCGGCGTCGCGTGCGCGACGAAACGCCGGGCGCAGCTGCGCATCGCTTCGATCGCTTCGCGCTGCCTCGCGTCGTCCGGTTCCAGAACGAAGGTCGATGCGCGATAGTAGTTGATCGCGCGCAGCCAGTTGCTCCGGGCGGTCGGCATGTGACCGCGCTCGCACGCGGTATTGGCGCGGGCGGCATTGCGATCGGCGATCGCGGTCCATTCCCGATGCCAGGAGTTGGCGCGATCGTGCGGATCGATCCGGCTTGCGACCAGAAAACACTCGGAGACCGTCGAGCCGCCATCCGAAGCCACGCCCAGCATCTTGAAGAATTCGGTCGCGAACTCTTCGCTGCCCAGCCATTGAACCTGGCATTCTGGACTGAAATGGACTGTCATTTCCGGCGGAACTCAAGTGAGTGCGTCAACTGTCTACTATCGATCCGCAGGCCTTAGCCGACACATTTTCGTTAGTGGAACCGGATTTGGGCTGACGCATAGCAGGCATCCCGCAATGCGGTAGATGCCAACGCCATCCTTTTCTCGACGGCAAGCAGCCAAATCCGTTCCATGGCCCGTGTGACGTTTGCCGCCTCTTCGTCAGGCCACAGGAACTGCTCGCTTATTTCCGCGTTTGCCTGCCATGAGAATTCGCGAAGAGAATTGCAATATGATCCTGCTGGCCGCGGTCACGCTGGTCAGCGTGGCCATCGCGGGTGGTGTCGCCCTGTTCGAGCCCGCTGCAACCAAGGCCACAACCAAGCCGGTGCGGTTTATGGATCGCCCTCTCGCCGACACCGGGTCGGCCGACGGAAATCGAATCATCGCTGTCAGCGATGGATCACCGGTCCGCGTGGTCGGCGCACCGTTCGTGCCGAACACAAACCCACACCAGCGATAAGCAATGATCTGGATTTGAGGGTGGGTTCGCCGCGGCGATCGCGGCGGCGCATCCGCGTCGAGGGCAAGACGTCATCTGCACGTCGACGGTCACTAACTGTCGCCGTTTTGTCACCTTGTTGGCAAAAGCTCCGCACTTATCCACCGCCGCCTCGCCAATCGCTTGCATCCACCACAGCCGTTGGTGGAGTGATTGTTGCCGAGGTGATTCATGAAATGGATGAAGGAACGCGATCTTCTGATCGCACAAACGATGGCGTTCGTTCAGTCGGTGACCGGCAAGGCGCCTGACACCGGAAACGGGTTTGTGCCGCCGGCGGCCCCGCCGCCGCTCACCGTCTTCGCGCCGGCCCGCCGGGATCCCGTGACGCTTGCCGATGGCGCGTCGGCTGCGGTCCACGAAAAACCAGTTTTGCCGTCACCGCCGGTCGTCACCGCGAAGGCGGCCACGCCTGTGCCGGCGCAAGTTCAGCCGTCGTCCTTGGCAGCGCCCGCGCCTGTCAGCCCGCCGAGGCTGGACATCGCGGCGGAAGCGCTTGCGCCGGCGCCGAGCTGGAGCTTGCTGCCCCGTCCGGACCTGCGCGAGGATTTTCAGTCGGAGATCAGGGCGCGGGTGGCCAGCTTCCGCGCCCATCAGGAACGGTTCACCCGCGAGCGTGAGGCCTATTGCGCGGCGACGATGGCCAAGGTCCATGCCGTGCTGAAGGATGGCGAATCGCAGATTCCGCCACTCACATAAAAAATCCAATTATATCAATTAGATAGAGCCTGAATCCGGATCACCAAGTCTACTTTGCATGGGGTTGTTTTCGATGTCTTGCCTCACGCCCCCCGCCACGCGGGCTCACCTTCCCGCGATCCCGGCCAGCACCGGCAGCAAATAGGCCATGAATGCCGGCGGGTCCTCGCTCATCGGAAAGTGGCCGAGGCCCTTCATGATCGTCGCCTCGCAGCCGGGAATGCTGTTGGCCACCGCCAGCGTCTCCTCCGGCGTGCAGGAATAGTCGTACTCGCCGGACAGCAGAAACAGCGGGCAGCGCCTGGTGTCGATCCGGGCGACGCGGTCGCGGATGTCGCCGTCGAGCTTGTAGAAATAGAGGTCGCCCTTGAAGACACCGGGGCCGCCTTGCATGTAGTGCCACAGCGTCTCCCAGCGCTCGTTGTCCGGCGCATCGGGGCCGACCAGGCCTGACACGATGGCGCCGCAGACCTCGCCGCCATGTACGTCGGCCCGGTGCAGGAAGGTGAGGTCGTAATAGGGATCGACATGGGCGCCGGCCTGCAGCCCGATGATGGCGCGGAAGCGTTCCGGGTGCTCCAGCGCCAGATGCAGCGCGATCCGGCCGCCGATCGAACAGCCGATCAGGATCGGCCGGTCGAGCCCGAGCGCGGCCGAGATCTCCAGCACCATGGCCGTGTATTGGGCCGAGGTGAGCTGGTACTCCTCCTCATGCCAGCCGGCGGGCGGCGAGGACTTGCCGTGCCAGGGCATGTCAAAGGCGATGACGCGATGGTCCCGCGTCACCCGGACATCGTTCATCAGGCCGCGATATTGCCGCCCGTCGCTGCCCGCGGTGTGCAGGCACAACAGCGGCGTCCCCTCGCCAGCCTCCTCGACATGGATCCGGTGCGGCCGGCCAAACAGGTCGAGATGCATGTAGCGGCCGACGATCGGCTCGAATGTCGCGCTCATGCGGCGGCTCCTTCGCGCAGCTTGCCGAGCGCTTCCTTGAAATAGCGCAGGTGGGACATGAAAACCTGCAGATTGCCTTCGGCCCTGAGCGCACGGCGCTTGATCAGCGCCATCAGGTCGTTGGAGCCCGGCGGCGGCCGCCGGCTCCAGAACTTCGCCCACTCCTCCTCGGAGGCGCGCAGCGCAAAGGACGACGACGGCATCACGAACGGCCCCCGCGCCACCGCCACGATCCGGCCCTCGAAGATCGAGATCAGCCAGGATGCGGCGCCGACCTCGAGCAGCAGGCTGGTGGTGAGATAACGGCCGCGCCGGACCAGGCCCTGGTCGCTGTTGACCCGCTGCTGCAGCGCTTCGATCATTTCCGCCCCCTCGGATTTTGACCGCCATGTTCCGCGGAATGCAGCGGCCGTCAATCGGCCGGCACTACAGCCAGGCGCATACCAGCGCCACGTTGGCGGCACAGGCGACCAGGAGGCACACGGTCAGCTTGAGCTGAACACGGGCGCTGGAGATCTGGGGGCTCGTCGTCATGCGTGGAACCATCCGGCGATTCTGCCGGATGAGTCTCGGGGTTTCTTTTTTCCGGAGTTTACGTCTCGTTAAAGACTCAGAGACTCCACGAAAATGGGCCGAAGCGAGCCCATTTGCTCCCGAAACCCGCATTCGAATGCGAAGCATGGCTGCCAAGCCTGAATCAGCAAGCCGCAACCCGGCCTCTGCTTCTGCGTTGACCGTTTTTACCGGAGCCGACCATGCCCTACGCCCTGTTCTCGAACGATGCCAAGCTGAGCAAGGCCTATCCGACCGCGGCCGACGTCTGGAAGGTTGCCCGGAAGAGTGGCTTGGTGATCGAGATCGTCTTTCCGAATGACAAGCATGGCCCGCACCCGGTGCTGGACCAGGACTACGAGATCAGGCCCTGCCAGCCCGATCCGCAGGAAGACCCGGCCCGCAACCAGGCCGAGGCCGAGCACGATGCGCAGACGGAATTGCAGCTGGCGTCATGAGGCGCGCGCCAAGGGGGCCCGGCAAAGGCGACAATTCGACCGTCCGCCCAGGATGGTCCAAGGCGGCCCACAAGCGATGGAGTTGTGCCTAGGGCGTGGCCGAGACCAGCGAAGCCTGTTCGGCAGCCATGGCGACACACGCCTTGCGCCGCTGCAGCCCCCGGATCGCCCCCGTAACCTTGCGCACCTTGCCGACGCCACAGGACATATCCTGGACGAAGGCGACTTCATAGGGCGCCAGAATCAGCGGTTCGGATTTGAGGACGGTTTGAGCAAGGCACGGATAAGCCGCTGCAGAAAAGACCAGCCCTAACGCAAAAGCACGCATGTTTGTAATGTCCAACCCAGCCCGGCACTTCGATAATAGCGCATCATGACGAAAAGTTGCTTATGCCGCGAAAAATTTTTTGCCGCCTCCCTATTGCGCGCGAGGCGCGAACCGAGACAGCATTGCCGCAAATGAAAAGGCCGGCATCACGCCGGCCTTTCTGCTCTCGATACAAAGCGTATCAGTATCTGGACGCCGTGCCGCCACCCCAGCCGAACCGGTAGTTCACGCCGACCTTGGCGGTGTGCTCGTCGTTGCGGAAGCTGCGGCCCGCGATGTCAGCCGGTCCGGCGGTGAAGGTGGTGTTGCCGAAATTGTAGTATTGATACTCGGCCTTGGCCGACCAGTTCGGGGCGAACATGTATTCGAGGCCGCCGCCGACGGTGTAGCCATCCCGGTGGTTGCCGTTGGTGGTGAAGGCCGCCGGCACGCCGGCCACCGAGACGCCGACGCCATTGCCGTCGCGCCAGGCATAACCGCCCTTGGCGTACAGCAGCGCCGGGCCCCAGGTGTAGCCAAGCCGCCCGGTCACCGAGCCGATCTGGTCGGTGTTCGAGGTCACGAGGGTGCCGCCCGGAAACAGCACGCCATTGTTATTGTTGCCCGGCAGCCAGCTGTACTGGGCCTCGACGCCCATCACCCAGTTCGGGGCGAACTGATAGTCGAACCCGCCCTGCACGCCGCCGATGAAACGAGCATCGCTGCCTTGCAGCGCGTTGTCGCCGGCAAAGGCGCCGCCGAGATGGCCGCCGATATAGAAGCCGGTCCAATTGTAGACGACCTGCGGCGCGGTGTAGGCCGGCGCCTTGGTATAGGGCCGGGCTTGCATGTCGGCCGCGAAAGCTGGCGCCGCCATGGCGGCCAGCGCGGCAGCCCCGAGCACTAACTTTTTCATGTCACGATCCCCGTTACAGACGTTGCAGATACCAAACCAAACAACGTGACTTCATTTGGGTTGCTTTGCGGCACCTGGGCGCGACCCGATGGCGCGCGAATGTGACGGTTCAGCAACAGACCGGTTTAGTTCCTCACATATGGGGCTTTTTCTCCGGTTAAGAAGCCGATCTCCCACTTTGTTGATGTCGGCGATGCCTAAGGCAAGGTTCAACCATTGCCAAAAAGTGATCCAGCTTTGTTCCCGGTTCCCGGCGCGGAACCGAGGGCGTCGGGGACGCCGATTGCGCGCCGAGGGCCCCTGCCCCGCGATCAGCGCGTCATCTTTCCCAGTTCGGCGAACGGCGCGTAAGTCAGCCCGGCACAGACCTCCGGGGCATTTTCCAGGATGCGATCGAGACGACCGTCGACAAACAGCATGGCGCGCTCCCGCGGCTCGCGATAGCCGCCATCGGATTCGCGGGCGCTGAAGCGCAGACATACGACATAGCGCTGCCGACCGCCGACGACGCGCTCGACCGGCTCGGCCATCACGGCGTCGCGCACCCCGACGGGGTCGTTGAGATAGGTCCTCAGGAACGCCAATGTTTCGGCGCGGTAATTGCGCGGAAAAGGCTGGCTGGAAACGCCGCGGTCGTCGGTGAAGGTAATCGACTTGCCCTGGTCGCGGGGGGCGCCGGCCGACCCCACGGCCGGCAGCAAGATCACCACCACGATTTTGGCCGAACGTTTCACGAATTCTTCCCCTGCCCTTCGGCCGTTTCTTAAACCCGCCGGCGCAAGAATGGAATTCGCAACTCGGTTATCCCATGGTCCTCCGTTTCGATCAGAGTCGCGCGCCAGCCCACGGCGATCGACAGATTCGATCGCGCGCGGGCTGGCCGTTCATTCGCAATGCGCGCGGGGGCAATGGGGAAACGCGCGCCTTGCGAATCGGGTCAACCGCGTTTGGCCACCGGCGCCACGTGCTTGATCGCGATGTGCTTGGCACGGATCTTGTGCCGGGCCGTGTGCTGGTGATGCCGATGATGCCGGGTGGTCATTTTCACCGGCTTCGCCTTGCTCTCCTCGGCCTTCACGGCCGGTGCCTGCGCGGTCTTGTTCGCGGGCGCCTGGACGGTCTTGTTCGCAGGAGCCTGCGCGGTCTTGGCAGGCGTCGCCGCGAGCGCTGGCGCGGCGAGAACGGAAACGGCAACCAGCGCCGAGGAAATGGTCTTGAGCATGATGGTCTCCTGTTGATGTGTGTCCGCTGATCGGCGCGGTGTCCGGTCGGATCGCCCGGTCGCGCCGATCATGCCGACGACGCTAGCGGCCGCGCGCTGAACGCGTTCTGAAGGAGCCTGTTCGAAACCGTTCATCTGGATGGAGTCTTCGTCAGGCCCGCTGAGGGCTGCCGTCTGCGAAAATTGACGGAATCGAGGCGCGGCGCGGGAATGTTCTGGCGGGCCGGGGGTTCAACTCAACGGTCTTCGGTGTAGGATTGTCCAACCCGCAATCAGGAGAGATGCATGAAGAAACTCGGGATCAGGCTTTTGACTCTTGCAATGCTGTCGCTGACGCTCGCGGCCGCCCCCGTCGTCAGCGTCGTCTACGCGGCGCCCGACAACGATCCGCCGCCGCCGGACAAGAAGAAAAAGAAATCCAGCGAAGCGCGCCCCGGCAGCGAGCAGACCGCTTTCGCTGACGGCTATCGCGCCGCCTACGCCGCGATCTACGACCGCCAGGATTATGCGTCGGCGATCGCGCAGTTGAAGTCGCTCGGCCGTGACGACAGCGCCGCCGTCGCCAATTTGATCGGCTACTCCTATCGCAAGCTCGGCGACTACAAGGTCTCGCAGATCTGGTACGAGCGCGCGCTCAAGGCCGATCCGAATCACGTCAAGACCTGGCAGTATTACGGCCTGTGGCAGCTCGAACAGGGCAACCGCGACCAGGCGCAATATCACCTCAACAAGATCGCCCAGCTCACCGGCACCGCCAGCGAGGAATATCGTTCGCTCGCCGACGCGCTGGAAAAGCCGCCGGGCACCGGATTGGTCTACTGAGGCGTAACGTATACGCCCGCAACGGCGAACCCAAAACAACCGGCGCGGTTCAAGACCGCGCCGGTTTTCTTAGGCGTCACTTCATCACCTTCTCGACCTCGCCGCGAAACGCCTGTCGTGCGGCGTCGCGCGAATAGAACATGTGGCCGCCGGGATAGACGACGAGCTTGACGCGGTCCGAATGCGCGTAGGCCGGCAACTGATCGAGGATCACCTTCGAACCGAAATACGGCGTGGCGAGATCGAACAGGCCGTGGCCGACCAGCAGCTTCATTTTCGGATCGAGCGCCAGGATCTGCCGCAGTTGTGAAACCGACTCGGCCGGCCCGCGGCCGAAATCCCAGGCCCGGTTCACGGATTCATTGAGCAGGTGATAAGAGCCATCGGGACGCCAGTTGAGCTTGCGCGTGGTGAGTTCGACCGCCGCGCTGGTCAGCGGCGCGGTCAGGGAATCGCCCGAAGGGTCGCCGAAATGCGGGTAGCTCGAGTCCGGATAGGGATCGAAGCCGGAGACCGACGCGTCATAGCGCCCCACGACGCGGCCATTGCGGCGGTCGAACTCCCGACGGAATTCGCCGACATCGAAGCGCCCGGCCAGCCTGCGGCTGACGGCCTGATCGATGCCGGTCAGCGCGGCGACCTTGTCGGAAAGCCGCGTCGTCGCCTCCCGGTCGGCCTGCCCCTTGAGAAGATCGGCAATGAACTCGCCCTGCGCGTAACGCTCGACCTCGGCGAGATCGGCGCGCGTGACCACCCCCTTGGCCTCGCGCGCCACCGCCGCCATGGTCGGTAGCGTGTACACATATTGCAACAGGCTCGATCCGCCGAAGTCGCGGAAATCGAACAGCGGCGAGACCATGATCAGCCCGCGCACGCCGACGCCCTGCTGGGTCTGCAGATTGCGCACGATCTTCGGCCCGCGGATGCCGCCATAGCTCTCGCCGGCGACGAATTTCGGCGACAACAAACGATCGTTCTTCTCCAGCCAGCGGCGGATCACGAGCGCAACCGCACTGACGTCGCCATCGACGGAGTAGAACCGCTTGCGCGCATCCTCGCCGGTCGCGATGAAACGGCTGTAGCCGGTCCCGACCGGATCGATGAAGACGAGATCGGTGAAGTCGAGCCAGGTCTCCGCGTTGGGCAACAGGTCCGGCGTCGCCGACGATACCGCGCCCTCGCCCGCAATCGAAACGCGCCAGGGACCGGCGGCGCCGAATTGCAGCCAGGCCGACGACGCACCCGGACCGCCGTTGAACAGGAACGTCACCGGCCGGCTGGCGCGATCGGTGCCGTCGAGCTGGTAGGACGTGAAGGCGATGTCGGCCTGCGGTTCGCCCTTGTCATCGAACAGGCGGATCGAACCGGCGGTCGCGCTGAAGTCGAGCGTGCGGCCCGGCAGTGCCAGGGTCTGTCTGGTGGTGGAATCCGGCGGCAGGCGATGTTGATCGGCGGCGGCTGGCGTTGCCGCGCCTGCTCCCTGCCCGCCCTTTTGGCCCGATGGCGACGGTGACGGCGTGGCCGCAGGCTGTGGGGCCGGCGAACTCACCTCCTCGGCCCGCGCACCGCTCATCCAGCACACGATCAAGAGAGCGGCGGCGACGCCCAGGGCGCGAGTCGCCGTGAAACCAAAAACCATAACGTTTGCTCCCTGTGCCCGCGTGCGCCCCGGCATCCTCACCGCACAGCGCGGATTGTACCGCAACAGTGCGACAATGCGGCCAGGTCACACAACCAGCTGAAACTTTCGCGAAAATCACAATCCCGACAGCATCGCGTGACAAAGCGGTCGGTGCGTCCGATGGTTGTCCTCACGCGCCGTCAGATGCTATCGATCGGTTCCGCCAAAGCACCGGCCGGGTATTTTTGGTCCATCCTTGAAACCATTCAGGCGCCAGCGCGACTAATGAACTTGCGCTTTTCGATGGGGTCTTACTATGAAACGTTCGATTGTGGTTTGTCTCGGTTTGCTGGTGCTGGCCTCTCCGGCGACCGCGGATTCGCCGGTCGCGGTGGTCGAGGACGTTCAGGGCAAGGTCACCGGCGCCGAGTTCATGGACTATGTTGCGCCCAAGGCGGTGATCAAGATCTCTGACGGTGGCTCGGTGATTCTCAGCTATCTGAAATCGTGCCGGCGTGAAACGATCAAGGGTGCCGGCACCGTCATCGTCGGCACCGACGAAAGCGCCGTGCATCTCGCCGAGGTCAAAGCGGAAAAGACCAATTGCGATCCGGCCCAGACCAACGTCACCACGCGCGAGACCAGCGGCGTCGCCGCCACCGTGCTGCGCAGCGTCGACGCCGGCAAACAACCTGAGGCGCAACTCACGCTCTACGGCGCGTCGCCGCTGGTGGAAGCCAAGGGACGTGGCAAGCTGACCATCCGCCGCCTCGACGTGCCCGGCGAGAGCCAGGAGATCACGCTCGGCGGCACCCAGCTCAAGGGGCGTTTCGTCGATTTCGCCAGCGAGAATGTCGCACTCACGCCCGGCGGCCTCTACAGCGCGACGTTCAAATCCTCGAAGATCGTGTTCCAGGTAGATCCGCAGGCCAGGCCTGGCGCGACGCCAATCGTCGGCCGCCTGCTGCGGATGGAATAGGCGTGACAGGCCATTCCGCTTGAGGATCAGGCGTAGCACGCGCAACCGGATGGTGGTTGCCGCCATCGCGCTGGTCTGCGCGGCGGCATCAGTGTCTCCCGCGGCGCGGCCGATCCGCGGGCTGTCGCTCGATATCCTCACCGCGCTACGCTGGGCAATCTTCGGCCACCGGCAGGATCCCGCGACGTCGCCGGCGGTCATCATCGCCATGGACGAGGAAAGCCTGCGGACGGCGCCGTTCAAGGGCGCGCCGATGCTGACCTGGACCGGCGAGATCGGCCGGGTATTGTCGGCGACGCTCGAGGGCGGCGCCAAGGTGGCCGGCTTCGACATGGTGATCCCGAGTTCGATCGAGCAGTCGGAAATCCCGTTCGGCGACGGGAGGCTGGGTGACAAGGTCCGCGGTTTCGATCGTGACTTTCTTCGCGCTTTGGCGAGCGCAACGCGGGACGGCAAGGTTGTGCTGGGCGAGATCCTCGGCGGCAACCAGCCGGTGGGGCCATCGCAGGGTCAGCGCGTTGCGGTGCGACAGCAGCAGAACATCCGCCCGCTCAATGTCCATATCGACAGCGACGATGTGCTGCGTCGCCTGCCGCTCAGCTTCATCGTCGATGGAACAAGAGTACCGACAATGGCCGTCGAGCTGGCGGCGCGTGCCCTTGGCGCGGCTCCGCAATTCGACGAACGCGGCCGGCTGACGCTTGGTGGATATCGTGTTCCCGGCCGGGTTCCGAACACGATGACGCTGAACTTCGAAGGCGGCGCCAACGATATCCCGACCTTCTCCTTCGCCGATCTGCGCGCTTGCGCCATCAAGAACGACAAGGACTACTTCCGGCGCTGGTTCGCTGGCAAGGTCGTCATCTTCGGCAGTGTTCTCGACTACGAGGATCGCCAGCAAACCTCCAAGCGCTTTGCGACCGGGCTCGAAGGCGCACGTGCCCCGCGGTGCGCCGGTGAGAGCACGCCCGTCATGGCAGGCTTTCGCACCAGCACTGTCGCCGGCGTCTATATCCATGCCACCGCAGTCAACAATCTGATCTCGCATAATGCCCTGGTCGAACCAGGCCCGCTGGTACGTTTCCTGATCGCTGCGGTGTTTGCGGTGCTGGCGGCCATGGCCGCATGGCTGCTTCGGCCGCTCAGCGCCGCGCTGGCCTGGCTGGCCGTCATCGCAGCCTCCATCGCCGGCGCCACGGTCGCCTTCAACCATGCGCTGGCGTTGCCGATCGCCGAACCGTTCCTGGCGAGCCTGTTCGCGCTGGGCTCCACGATCGGCTTCCGCTTCGTGGTTTCCGACAAGGATCGCCGCCTGCTGCAGAAGAGTTTTGCGCTCTACCTCGCCCCGCACGTCATCAACCGCATGCTGTCCTCGAACAAATTGCCGGAGCTTGGCGGCGAGACCCGCGAAGTGACGGTGTTCTTCTCCGACATCGAGGGATTTTCGCTGATTGCGGAAAAGATGTCGCCGGACGGGTTGATGGAGCTGATGAACGAATATCTGTCGGCGATGACCGACGTCATCGAGCGTCACGGCGGCTATGTCGACAAATATATCGGCGACTCCATCGTTGCCGTGTTCGGCGCGCCGGCCGACGACCCCGATCATGCCGCGAACGCGGCGCGCGCGGCGCTGGATTGCTGCGCGCAACTGGCCGAACTCAACGCTACCTCGCCCCTGTTCCAGGGCTACAAACTGGCGCAACGCATCGGCATCAATTCCGGCGAGGCGCTGGTCGGCAATTTCGGATCGCGGCGGCGTTTCAACTACTCTGTCATGAGCGACGCGGTGAATTTGGCGTCGCGGCTGGAGGGCGCCAACAAGTTCTATGGCACGACCGTGATCGCATCCGAGACCACCGTGGCCCTTACCGGCGACGGCTTTGCCTGGCGCGAACTCGACGCCATCCGCGTCAAGGGACGGGTGCAGGCGCTGAAGATCTACGAGCTGCTGGCACGGGCCGACGATCTCGCGCCGGCGCGCAAGCCACTCATCGAGAATTATGCGGAGGGACTGGGGCACTGGCGCGCCCGCGAATTCGACCGCGCTGCGGCGGCTTTCGATCGCTCCGCCGGCATCGACCGGCCGGCGGCGCTGTTTCGCGACCGCGCGCGGGAATTGGCCGAGACGCCGCCGGGCGACGACTGGGATCCGATCCGGACGCTGCAGGAGAAATGACCAGGCTGGCGGGTGCCGTCCCGTTAATCACCTTCAATAGGCGATACCGACCATCAGAACGAATTGCCGGCGGCACCATCCTCCGGCGCAATCTGGAACCGGCTGAACGTAGCGACGCTGATCGCGCGGGGTGGCGAGCCGTATGCGCGGCGGAGTTCGATGCCCGACGTTCCGGGCGGCCGCCATGGCGTTCGAGGCGACGGTCTCATCAGCACCGGCTGCCGATGCCGGCGAAGCGATCGACGAGAGGCTGGTAACGGCGATGGCCGCAGCGAGCGGCAACATCGAGCGGAAACAGCTGGTCATGGCGGAGCCTCCCGGGTGGGCGCGAATGATGCAGTTGCGATGCGATCCGCATCCATCCACAACAATGTGGCAACCGTCAGAAGCCTACGCCAATAATTGCCTGGGCTCTACCACTTCCGCCGCCGCTGCTGACGATGCTCGGCCGCGCCACCGCCTGCTGGCGCGCCCGCAGCGGTTCCGGGGCCGGCGCCGGCCGTGCCCGGCGCGGCTCCTCGCGCTCGGGCTGGCGGCTGGTCTGCTTGCGCCGTGACCGCGCGTCATCCTCGTCCTCGTTCTTGCGCGAGGCCGTGGCCGGCGGCGTCTTGGGTTTTTCATTGGCCTTCTCGTCGGCCACGCAGGTCTCACCCTTCAGCGTTTCGCCGTTCTTGCACTCGATCGGGCAGACGCGGGTAGTGTGTTTAGAGAGTTCCGCGACCAGCTCCGTCGTCACGCTGACATTGGCGGACGGCTGGCCGCCGATCGACAGATAGCGCGCGAGCGCCGCAGAGGTCGGCGCGTTGAGCGCGCCATCGGCCTTGCCGCTGAAGCAGCCGAGCCGGACCAGCTCGGTCTGCGCGGAACGAACCAGTTCGGGCGAATTGGGCTGCCCGGCGGCCCGCTTGGCGGCCTCGGCGTTGAAATTGTTCAGCGCGGCCGTGACGGCGCCGCCGAGCCGGTCGCATTTGAGCGCCTTGGCAAACGCCTTCAGATCCTCGACGCCCGTGCCTTCACTGCCCTTGGCGATGATCTGCTCGAGCTGGCCCTGCTCGTCCTTGCACGCGACCTCCCTGGCAACTGCGATCTCGGCCTTGCGGCGCGCCGCTTCGGCCTCCCTTGCCTGCCTCTCGCTTGCCGCCCGCGCCTCGGCGGCCTCCTGCTCGGCCTTGCGCTTGTCTTCAATCGCCTTGCGCTCGGCGGCCGCGGCCTTGGCCTTCTCGGCGGCTTCCGCCGCCTTGGCCTGCCGGTCGGCGGCCGCACGTTGTGCCGCGACTTCGGCGGCAGCGCGGTCCCGTTCGGCCTGCTCGGCCTTCTGCTTGGCTTCGGCCGCCTTGCGCTCGGCTTCGGCGGCGCGCGCCTTTTCGGCGGCTTCCGCCGCCTTGGCGCGGCGTTCGTCCTCTTCGCGCTTGCGCGCGGCAGCCTGTTCGGCCTTCAGCGCCTCGGCCTGTCGGCGAACCTCCTCCGCGGCCTTGCGCGCCGCCTCGCGCTCGGCCCGCGCCTGCGCCTCGCGTTCCTCGGCGGCCTTCTTCAGCACATCGATGCGCTGCTGCGCATTGACCGTGAGCGGCGAGTTCGGAAAACGCCGGATGAAGCGTTGCAGCGCGGCCGGATCGGCTGCGTCCTTTACATTATCCCACTCCAGCGATTCCCTGGTCGGCACTTCGCGGCTCTGCGTCGGCGGCTGCGGCAGCGCGGCGAGGTTGACGTTGCCCTGCGGATTGAGCGCCTCGATCTGGGCCCGCGCGAGATCGGCATAGAAGCCGGTCGGGTGCGTGCCGAGAAACACCTCCCAGGCCCGCTTGGACCCGATCTTCTGCACCAGTTCGTAGTCGGCCTTGATGTCATTGACCGAGGCCTCCGGCGCCTTGGCGGGCGCCGGCACCAGCGCGATGTTGCCGCCGCCGAGCGCACCATAGACGAACGGTTCCTGCCGGCTGGCGGTCACCTTCAGAACCTCGTCCCGGACCCTGCCGAAGGCGAGACGCACGTCGAGACCGGGGACGGTGAGGTTTTTCAGGACCGCCGTCGTGAACGGGCTGTGCAGGTCATCGCCGTCCTCCGCCGTCGAACCCGCCTTCGCGGCGTAGGCGATCAGGGTATCGGTGCTGGTCGGCTCGACCTTGCCGAGACCCGCCGAGACCGCCCGGCTGGCGCTGGCGGACCTGCGCTCGCGGCGCATCAACCGCACGAAGGGATTGTCGCGGCAGGCGTCGAGAATGATCAGCCGCAGCCGCTTGGCGCCGTCGGCCGATGCGACCAGCCGCTCCAGCGGGATCGCCTCATCCTCGGCGTCGCGGTCGCTCGCCAGTCGCGCATCGACCGGAATGAGGTAGTTGACCCCACTGATTTCGAGGCCATGCCCGGCGTAGAACACGACGGCAATATCGGCCTGGTCCGCGATCGTCTCGAACTTGCGGATCGCGCGCTTGAATTCGAGGTTGCCAACGTCGAGCAGGGTCTCGACCGTGTCGAAGCCGGCATCGCGAAACATCTTCGCGACCGAGTTCGCATCCCGCGACGGATTGGGCAGCTGCGGAACGGTCTGGTAGCTCGAATTCCCGACCACCAGCGCGACGCGCTTCTCGGCCGCCCACCCCGCGTCGACGGCAAACATCGTCACGAGGAGAAATCCTCCGATGACAGCCAGCCATGAGACAAGGTGCTTTGGCATTCACGTTCCGGCGCGGACCAATCGTTCGCGCCACACATCCAATCGGGCGTTCACCGGGCGGAACGGCGGCATTCCCGAAATCTGCCAGCCTCCAGAGCAATACATTTTCGGCCGCATGCAATCAATCCGGACGCAATGCGGATCGTCGACGCGGCACATTATTCGCAAAACCACGCGGACAAGATGCCATGGGACGGCCGCACCACAAGGTGATCCAGATCACAGGGCGACAGGGAAGATCGAGGCCGCAGTTATGCACCACCCCGCATCACAATACCGTCACATACGGTAATATCGAACCTGGAATTGTTGCTCGATAGTTACAGGCCTCCTGGATTCGGCATCGCAAGGAACCCTACCACTCGCGCACCGCTTTCGAGTCCTGCGCCGTTCATCTAGTTTTTTCTGAGACATTTTTTTGTTTTCCGATTCTTGTTTTGGGGACAGGTTATGGCTGTCAAGCTCACCTCAGTGCGACGCTCAGGCTATCTCGCTTTTGCCGGTATTGCCGGTACGGTTCTGGCTTCATCCGGTGCATTCGCCCAGGCGCCGCCGCCCCTCACCACCACGTCCCTGAACTGCACCAGCACGCAGGTCGCGAGTCCGAACATCATCAACAATATCGGCACGCTGGCGATTCCGGCCAGCGCCGCCAGCGCGGCGATTTCCGCGGCGATCGGCAATGTCAGCACGGCCTTCCTGACCCAGCAGGGCAGCGCCTTCGTGTCGGCCCCGGCCGACCCGGCGCCCGATCAGCCCGGCGGCGGCGTCTGGGCGCGGGGCGTCGGCGGCCAGGCCAACATCTCTTCCACGTCGAATTCGGTCGGCGTCTCGACCCAGGGCGCCGCCACCATCAATACGGTGACGACCAATTGTAACAACCAGCAGCGCCAGACCTTCGCGGGCGCGCAGGTCGGCACCGACATCGCGCGTCTGAACTACGCCGGGTGGAATCTTCATCTCGGCACGACGGCCGGCTATCTCAGCTCGCGGACCACCGACAATGCCGGCTTCGGCAACGATTTCGAAGTGCCGTTCTGGGGCACCTACTTCGTCGCCACCAAGGGACGCTTCTTTGCCGACCTGATGGTCCGCCAGGAATTCTACAACATCAGCCTGAACAACCCGACGCTTGCTTTCAGCAACCAGCCGGTCGGGGCGCATGGCTGGTCGATCTCGGCTTCGACCGGTTACAATTTCGATCTCGGCCAGGGCTGGTTCGTCGAGCCGTCGGCCGGCTTCATCTATTCGAGGACTTCGGTCGACAGCTTCACGGCGCCCGGCGTCGCCGGCCCCAACTTCACGGGCATCATCGGCGCCGTGCAGACCAGCGACGTCACCAGCCAGATCGGTCGCGCATCGGTTCGTGTCGGCAAGGCGATCGTGACGCCCAGTGTGGTCTGGCAGCCGTTCGCTTCGGCCAGCGTGTTCCACGAATTCGCCGGCGACGTGAGGTCGAGCTACACCTCGCTGAACGCCGTGCTGAACCCCGGCAACAATCCCTTTACCTTCAATCAGAGCACGACCACGTCCCGGGTCGGCACCTATGGCCAGTATTCGCTTGGCCTCGCCGGCCAGATCGTCAACACGGGCTGGCTCGGCTTCGTCCGCGTCGACTATCGCAATGGCGAGCGCATCGACGGCTGGACCGGCAATGCCGGCATTCGCTACCAGTTCACGCCCGAGACGCTGGCTGCCGTCCTACCGACCAAGGCCCCCAAATCGCCGATCCCCGTCATCGGGGTCACGAACTGGACCGGCTTCTATGCCGGCGGGTTCTTCGGCGCCGCCGCCGGCCGAACCGACATCAGGTTCCCGGACTCGCCGCAGGCGACCAACCGGCCGTGGGTGCTGGGACCGATCGGCGGCCTGCAGGCCGGCTACAACCATCAGTTTGCCAACAACTGGGTCCTCGGCGTCGAAGGTGACATCGCCTGGGCCGACGTTCATGGCGGCCGCAGCGCCGGCACGCAGGTGGCCTTGCCCGGCATGACCTCGGCCCTCTTCGTCCTGCAGGACAAGACGTCCTGGATGGCGACGGCGACGGCCCGTGTCGGCTATGCCCTCGGCCGCACCCTGTTCTACGGCAAGGCCGGCGCCGCGTTCGAAGACGGTCGTACGTCGGCAACCTGCTTCAATCCGCAAGGCGCGGCTACGGTGCCCGCGACTTCCTGCTTCAATCAGGCGGGCGTGGCGTTCGCCCACGGCGCCGGCTTCGGCACTTCGAGCACCCGCGTCGGCTGGACCCTCGGCTACGGCACCGAGTTCGACCTCGGCAAGAACTGGTCGGCGAAGGCGGAATACGACTACATTTCGTTCGGCAGCCACACCGCGCTGGCCTCCGACGGCACCACGACCATCCGCGACCGGGCCGATGTCAGCCAGGTCAAGGTCGGCTTGAACTACCGCTTCGGACCTACCCCCGCGGCGGTCGTCGCCAAGTACTGATCGGGGACGACGGATCCGGCGACGGCGCGTCGGCGCCGGGGCCAAATCCAGCGTTTATTCGGGCGGCCGCCACCAGCGGTCGCCCGATTTCGTTGTGGCGCGAAAAGGCGCGCGGGTTGATCTCGACAAGCCTGCCCAAGGTGTATAGACGGGCGCGGCGCGATCCGCCGCCCCTGTTCTGCCTGCTGCTACCGCAAGAGTTCGTCGCCCGATGGCCAGCCCCAAGCGATACGACCGGATCGCCTTCGTCGCGAGCGCGAGCCAGGAGGCGCAGGCCGCGCTGGCCCAGCTGGTGAAGGCCTACGGCAATTGCGAAGCCGGCGATGCCGACGTCCTGGTCGCGCTCGGCGGCGACGGGCTGATGCTGCAGACGCTGCACCAGCACATGCGCTCGGGCAAGCCGATCTACGGCATGCATCGCGGCACCGTCGGCTTCCTGATGAACGAATTCTCCACCCACGATCTGCACACGCGGCTGGCGGCGGCCCGCGAATCGCTGATCAACCCGCTCCTGATGCGCGCCACCGACGTCCACGGCGCCGTGCACCTGCACCACGCCATCAACGAGGTCGCGCTGTTTCGTCAGACCAACCAGGCCGCGCATCTGCGTATCCTGATCGACGAGCACGAGCGGATGGCCGAATTGATCGCCGACGGCGTCCTCGTGGCGACGCCGGCCGGCTCGACCGCCTACAATCTCTCGGCGCAGGGACCGATCCTTCCGATCAACGCCGCGCTGCTGGCGCTGACGCCGATCAGCCCGTTCCGCCCGCGCCGCTGGCGCGGCGCCCTGCTGCCGAACTCCGCCTTCGTCGTCATCGAGGTGCTCGAGAGCGAGAAACGCCCGGTGGCCGCCGCCGCCGACCATGACGACGTGCGCGACGTCCAGCGCGTCGAGGTGCTTTCCGACAAGACGATTTCGATGCGGATGCTGTTCGATCCCGGCCACAGCCTCGAAGAGCGCATTCTGCGCGAGCAGTTCGGCTCCTGAGGCGATCGCCCCGAGCGCGATCGGGCTCGAGGCCGCTGAGAAGATGGTGCTGTCCGGCACCTCACCGGCCCGACGCGCAACGATTTCTTAACGAGCGCCGCGATATGGTTAACACCGGTATACCGTTTTGCTGCGTCAGGCCCGACCATGTATCGCATCGACTTCAACAAGCTGCGATTTCTGATTTGCGACGACAACCCGCACATGCGCCGCATCCTGCGCACGCTGCTGCATTCGTTCGGCGCGCGCGAAGCCTATGAGGCCGAGGACGGCGCGACCGCGCTGGAAATGTACAGCCACTACGTGCCTGATATCGTCATCACCGACTGGTCAATGCCGATCTTCGACGGGCTCGAACTGGCGCAGATGATCCGTCAGCCGGAATCCAAGGGCAACCCCTACGCGCCGATCATCATGCTGACCGGCCATTCGGAGAAGCGCCGCGTCACCGTGGCGCGCGACGCCGGCGTTACCGAATTCCTGGCCAAGCCGATCTCGGCCAAGGGGCTCTATCAGCGCATCCTCAACGTCGTCGCCAACCCGCGCCCCTTCATCAAGACCAAGACCTATTTCGGCCCCGACCGCCGCCGCAACACCACCAACGCCTATATCGGCCCCGAGCGCCGCGTTGGCGGCGAGGTCGAGGTCATGCAGCAGCCCTCGCTGCTCGACAAGGCGCGCACCGCCGTCTGACGCCGCCTGGAGAGATCGACATGAAGAAGGACAAGCCCGGGACGATCGAGGTCAAGTCGTTCGGCGACCACCACGTCATCACGCAGCCCAATCCCCTGCGCCAGGTGCTGGTGCGCGTTCCGGAATCCGACCTCGACGATCCCGTCGCCCGTGCGGAAAAGGCGCTCGAAGGGCTGTCCGGCGAATTCAAGAAATGGATGACGGTCGAAGCCGACCGGCTTTCGGCCGCGCATGCCGTCGTGCTGCATAACGGCTTCAGCAAGGAAACCCGCGACGAGCTGTTTCGCGCCGCCCATGACATCAAGGGCGACGCCGCGACGTTTGGCTTCCCTTCCGCGGGCGCCGCCGCCGAAAGCCTCTGCCGCATCATCGAACACGCGCCCGACCTCGACCAGGTTCCGCCGGAGCTGATCACCCACCACATCAACGCCATCCAGGCGATCGTGCGCGAGCGCACCAAGCTCGACACCGTCACGACGGCGAGCAAGCTGAGCAAGCAATTGCGCGGGATCGCCGACGAGTTCCTGGTCAAGGTCAACCGTGATCGGCCCGAACATCTCGAAGCGATCCTGGCGCCGAGCATCGTTCCGACGGAATAACCCTGCTCTCTCAACGAGTCGTCTCTGCGAACGCAGGGCCCATACGCCGTGCCAGATATGTAGAGACACGCAGGAATAGGCTCTGCTTTGGTAAGCAGCAGCGAGCGCTGAACAAAGCAGAGCGTCGACCACCATGCATCACCGAGAGATCACGCGGTATGCGTCCCTGCGTTCGCAGGGACGACACCGTGTGCGTGGTCAGCAGCTCAGCCCTATGCCGCGATCAGGTCGCGGATCGGCGGCACATGGGCTTCGTCGGCGACCAGTTCCTCGCAGAACAGGCGGGCTTCCTCGCGCGCGGATTCGGTCGCGAAGCGGCGCAGCAGGATCAACAGCGGCTCGGCGGATCTGCCGTCGGTCTCGCAATGCGTCAGCACGCGCTCGACCATGCGGCGCCGCAATTTCTCCGCCCCTCCGGCGGTGTCGACATAGCCGGTCTCGCGGCTGACCTCGAGCGCGACGAGAAACGCCGCGAGCGTCGATGCCGGCAGACCGGCGCGAACCAAGAGCGCGCGCAGGCTGGCGGCGCCGCCTTCATGCACCAGCGCGACCACGCGCGCCAGCGGCAGCTCGGCCAGTTCGGCAAGCGCTGCCTCGAACAATTCGGTGTTGCCGGACAGCAGCGCGCGCAGGATCAGCCCGGCGTTGAGTTGGCCGTTGATGCGCAAATGCCGAACCAGGCCCTGCATGTCCTCGCCGCGCGAATGCGCCGCGATGCTGATGGTCGAACGTTCGCGGGATTCCTCCGCGAGCCGCCCGGCCCGTTCCGGGCTCAGCCAGTTGCGGGCGGCGGCGAACTGCGCCAGCGTGCTCGACAGTTTTGCGACCAGCGCCGCGCGGGTGGCGGCCGGCAGACCCTCCAGCACCAGCATCGCTTCGCGGATGGCGGCGAGATGGCCGTGGCGTTCGACGATGCGGTCCCACGAGAACGGCGCCAGCTCGGCGTAGGCGTTTTCGATCAGTTCGAGCGCGGCCGCGGCCGAACCAACCTCGGCGATCGCGGCGGAGACCGACGACGGCAGATTGATGCGGCGGGCGATCGCGCACTGGGTGTCGCTGGTGCCGGTCGCGACGATGTCGACGAGGTCGGCGTCGATCAGGAGCGGCGAATGTTCGAGCACCGGCAGCGCGATCGACGGCTGGTCGGCGGCCAGCGCCCGCACGATGGTGGCCGGCGCATCGGGGCTGGCCGCGAACACGTCCGACATCGACTGGCGGACCAGCGGCGACGGATCGTCGAGCAGCATCAACAGCGCGCCTTCGGCGGCGATGCGATCGTCCTCGGTGAGATCGGAAATCAGCCAGGCCCGCGCCAACGCCCGCGTCGCCTCTGCACGCTCACCTGCCGGCGCGGTGCGAATCCAACTGATGAACTGCCGAACAATCATGGTCCTGGCTACGCAACCTGTGACGACACCGTGACGCGGTGCCAACATCAGAAAAAATAAACCATGACGCTTAACAAAGGGTTCACCATAACCGGCTGGTTTTATTGACGTTTTGTTAAGGCCGTGAGGAAGGTGCGGAGGCACCGCCTTCTGACTTGCCGCGCTCTGCCGGCATTCGGAGTATCGTAGGTGTCAGGAGCAAGCCCGGAGGTTTGTGGCATGACTGGCGTGATCGCAGCGTTTAGCGGCGCATTATTGCTGGTGTCCGCATGGATCGCGGTGCGTGCAGAAATGAGCGCGCGGAGACACTTTCCGCTGCAATTCACCGATGATCTTTCGTCGCGCTATTACATGATGTACGTGCTGTTCGATCGGTCGATACCCTTGGAAGTCCGACGGCGAATCGGGATTTCAACCGCACTCGCCATCGTTGCTTTCGCCGGCTTCGCCGCGGTGGCCTACCTCGCTGACCGCTTCATCGTCGCTGCGCTGTTGCTTCTGATCGGCGGCCATGCCGTTGCGAACGCCGTTAAGCAGTGGCGCAGCCGAGTTGCTTAGCCGCTGAACGTACCAAAGCGGTCGCTAAATAGATCGAGCCGGCCAGGTGGGTGGACCTCGGGCTTGTGTCCCGACAGCGTCGTGCTTGGCGAATTTGTCGCCGGCACAACCAAGTTGGCTGGTGCAACCGAGGTTGCCGGTGCAACCGAGTTTGCTGGCGCAAACGAGGTCAGCGACGAATTGCTGCCCCATAATTCCTGCACCGCGGGAGAAATCGGCTGGGTGCGTTCGCCGGCCTGGAACAGCGAGCGGAAGATCGGTTCGGACGCGACCGACGCTGTCTGTGCCGATGCCGCCACCGGCGTGACGCTGCGCTGATCGGGAAAACTCGAAAGATAAGCGGCGTTGTCGATCACCGCCGGCACTGCGTTGCTCACGACATTGACGCGTCTCGGCAGGTCGCCGCCGGCGGAAGCCATCGCGGTCTGCGTCACCGGCGAACTGGCGGCGGCCGCATAGCGCGTGCTCAGCACGGAATAGACCTCGGAAACGCTGCGAGCCCGTCCCGTGCGATCATAGAAGATCGACTGGTTGGCGGCGGCGGCATTCGGAAACATCTGCGCGGCGGAGGCTCTCGGATTATCCTCGGCGCTCTGGATCAGCTTGCCGGCGCCGCCGACGCCCATGAAATGCGCCATATAGAGCTCGGCGTCGGTCGGGCGGCGGCCGATCTTGCCGGTCAGTCTGAAACTGTTGGACTGGGTCAACACCCCCGCCATCGACGAGGCGGCGTCGGGATCGTCGCGCAGCCGCATGATCGCGGCGCGGGCCGCCGGATCCTCGACCGAATAGCTGCCGGAGGAGTCTTTGGTAATGGCGTCGGCATATTTGCCGTAACCGAGATGCGGGCCCGCCTCCTTGACCGTGCCGAGCCAGGTCTGGTCGATGAACTGAAACAGCCCGCGCGCCGAGGACGTGCTGGCCGCGGCCTTCGGGTTGAAGTTGGATTCCATCTTGGCGGTCGCCAGCAGATATTCGAAACTGGCGCCTGTGGCTGATGCAGCCTGTTTGATCGAGCCTGCGATTCGCGCGCGCGCGGGATCGACACCTGCCGCAGCCGTGGCGCTTGTTGTGTCGACCGCCATGTCTCCGGTGCCCTGCCCTTCGCGAAACCCGCGCAGGCCCTCACGGCGCCGGCAATCGGCGCCCGTACGCGGCCGAGACTGCCGCAATCATGGTTAACGGGAGGTTAAGGGCCGGCCCTGCCCTGTTACGGCTGCGCCTCGTAGTACCGCGCAACATGGTCGATCTCTTCGGCGGTCATCTGGCGGGCGATGTTGCGCATCTGCTGGCTGATGTCGTTCCGCCGGGTGCCGGCCGCGAACGCCTGCAGCTGCGCCTTGATATAGACGGCCGACTGGCCGCCGAGCCAGGGGCTGCCGGCCTTGACGTCGATGTCGCCATGGCAGGACCCGCAAGGCGCGATGTTGCGCATCGGTGCACCGGTCGTGACGATCGGCGGCGCCGGCACTGTGGCGTCCAGCTTGTGCGAGGGCACGCGTGGCAGGTAGGCGTAATAGGCCGCGACATCCAGCATGTCCTGGTTGCTGAGCGCGGCCGCGAACGGCGTCATGACGACGTTGACGCGGGCGCCGGCCTTGAAATCGACCAGTTGCTTGTAGGTGACGGCGGCGTATTGCCCGGCGAGACTGGGCGAGTTGGCGTCGCTGACGCCCTGGGGGCCGTGGCAGATCGCGCAGCGCTGCGCCAGCGTGGCGCCGCGGCCGATCGAGACCTGATCGGACCGGGTCAGCATCTGCGAGGTCATCACCACGTTCGACGTCTTGAAATCGGGCTGGATGGCCGTGTCCTGCTTCGACGCGCGCGGCACGCCGGCGGCGCTGCAGATCGCATCCCAGATGCCGGCGAGTTTCAGATCCGGCTGCGCCAGCGGCAGCCAGATCAGGCCGGCGAAGGCGGCGAGGATCGCAATCGCCACCGTGACGCCGACGCTGGCGCCGAACCACGGATTGCGCCACGAGAACAGCGGCGGCGCGCTCATCGGCTGGCTCCGACATAGACCGCGGGCACGTTGGTTTCCTTCAGCGCCATCAACTGGGCAATAGGATAGCCGTAATTCACGACGGTGAGCCCGATCATCAGCGCCAGCCACAGCCCAAAACCGTTCAGCGCGGCCGGGATCCGCGCCGGCATATGCAGGGGAACGGCGAACCAATAGCCGCCGGCCTCGCTCGGCGCGGCGCGCTGGCCGCGCACCAGCACGGTCAGGAACAGGATGCCCGAGGCCAGCAGGATGAAGCCGCCGATCGCCGACATCGACACCGAAAACGCCTGCGGCGAGATCGCCGGATTGGCATAGTCGTAGAACGCCATGCGTCGCGGCATGCCGAGAATGCCGACGTAATGCCACGGGAATGTGGTGACGATCATGCCGACGAACCACAGCCAGAGCTGGGTCCGCATCAGGCCAAAACTCTCCAGCGCACGGCCGGTGAGATGCGGCCAAAGATCGTAGGCGATCGCAAAATACATGATGACGATGGCGCCGCCGAAGATCAGGTGGAAATGCCCGGTGATCCACTGCGTGTTGTGCACGGAAGCATCGAGCTGGTAGCTCATGTTGATCAGCCCGCCGGCGCCGCCGAAGCCGAGCATGACCAGCGACAGCGCGGTCGCCAGCATGATCGGGTTGCGCCACGGCAGCGCCCTCACCCAGCCGAACGCGCCGCGGCCGCCACGCAGCCGGCTGGCGATTTCGGCGGATGCGCAGATCGTGAACACCGTCAGCAGCGTCGGTAGCGCGACCAGCGCGGTGAACACCGAATGCATGAACTTGAAGCCGGCGCCGACCTGCGGGTCGGCGAACAGATGGTGGATGCCGATCGGCATCGCCACCACGACGAACAGGATGAAGGAGATCCGCGCCATGGCGTCGCTGTAGAGCCGACCGCCGATCGCGCGCGGGAAGATGGTGTAATATGCGATGTAGGTCGGGATCAGCCAGAAATAGACGATCGCGTGCAGCGTCCAGGAGAAGAACACCCGCGCCAGCCCGGCGTCGATGGTCGAGCGCAGGCCGAGCGCCACCGGCAGGATCAGGAAGATGATCTCCAGCGCGGCGCCGACCGCGGTCCAGCCCCACAGATAGGCGCCCGCGACATTGGCGAACATCGCCAGCGGCACCGGCTTGCCGGGATTCTCGCGCTTCCAGATCGCGAAATTGATCGACGTCAGCGCGACCCAGATCCAGGAGCCGACCACGACCATCACGACGCCGATGTAATAGAAGGGATTGCCGACCATCGGCGGATAGAATGTGTAGAGCACCGAGGCGAGACCCAGCGACACCGGGACCATCGCCACCACGGCGCCGATCGCGACCAGGAAGAAACCGGCCCAGGCCCAGCGGCGGCCGACCAGCGGCTTCTGCAGCGCCGATTCCGTGATCGCATAGCCAAATCCCATCGCGATCAGGGTCGGGAAGACGTAACCCATGGCCGAACCGTGCGCGGTCACCGAGCGATAGTAGAATTCGGGATTGAAATGCCAGGCGTTGAGCGGGCTGCGGACGAACATCTGCCAGGCGCCGAGCACCAGCGCCGCGCCGAACGCGATGAAGGCGAGCCAGAAATGCGCAAGGATGAGGCGCTTGTTAGTCAACACAGGTCAGCCTCCGACGCGCCGCCGCCAGTTTTGCAAAAGCCGCCTTGTCCACCACCTTCACCTTGCCCCACATGCCCTGATGCCCGATGCCGCAGAATTCCTGGCACGGCATCACGTGTTCGCCCGGCGCCTTGAAGCGGATCGGCAGCTCGGCGACATAGCCCGGCACCAGCATCGTGTTGATGTTGGTGCCTTCGATCAGAAGGCCATGCACCACGTCCGCGCTCGTCGTGCGCAGAATGATCGGCGTTTCGGCCGGCACCACGATGCATTGCGGCGTGAAGGAATATTGCTGGCCGATCGCCCGCACGGTAACCGAGCCGTCGGATTCCAGCGCGCTGCCGAGGTTGCTCTCGACGAATTCGCCGGCGAGATGCAGCGTCCTGGCATCGGAGGTTTCGACGCGGCCCTGCGGCATTGTTGCCTTGTGAATGCCGATGAAGATCGCCATCCCGACCAGAACGCCGATGATCGAGACCGACAGGATCGCCCATCGCCGCTCGATTCGCGCGGCGACCGCTTCGCCCGCGCTGTGGTCCGTGTCCGCCACGCTCACGCACTCCTCGGCAGGAAGACCAGGAGGTAGAACGCGAACCACAGGCTGATCACGATCGCGGTCGCGATGCCGGCCACCGCGATGGCGCCGCCGGGCCCGGAGCGGACGATGCTGTCGACCTGCTCCTCCTCGGAGCCCGGCGTCGAGGATGGCGGCGGGGATGAATTGATCATGGCGCCCCTCAGTTCAGCGTTGCCGCGCGCAATTCGTTGGCCTGCCGCGCCGAGACGGCGGCGCCGCGGTTGCCCCAGGACGTGCGGATATAGGTCACGACCGCCGCGATCTCGTCGTCGGACATCCGGTGCGCGAATGGCGGCATGCCGTAGGGCATCGGATTGCCCGCCGTGCCCGGCGGATAGCCGCCGTTGAGCACCATGCGGATGGCGTTGACGGCGGAAACCATCTGGATCGACTGGTTGCCGGCGAGCGGCGGATAATGCGGGGGCATGCCAAGTCCTTCCGCCCCGTGGCAGCTCGCGCATTCGCGATCGTAGATCTGCTTGCCCAGCGATAGCAGCAGGCTGCTCTCCGCCGAAGGCAGCGGCGGCGCCGCCTTCTCAGGCGACGCGCCCTGCGCGAGGCTCTTCAGGTAGATCGCCATCGCGCGGGTATCGTCGTCATTGAGATATTGCAGGCTGTTGTAGACGACTTCCGCCATCGGCCCGTAGACGGCGCCGCGGGCCGAGACGCCCTTGCGCAGATAGTCGGAAATCTCCTCGATGGTCCAGTCGCCGAGCCCCGCTTCCTTGTTGGACGTCAGCGACGGCGCGTACCAGTTCTGCATCGGAATCAGACCCCCCTCGAAAGCCTGCGATTCCGAACTGCCGCCGAGCGCGTTGATCGCGGTGTGGCACATGCCGCAATGGCCGAGCCCCTCGACCAGATAGGCGCCGCGATTCCAGTCGGCCGATTTGGTCGGATCGGGCTTGTAGGCGCCTTCCTTGAAGAACAGCGTGCGCCAGCCGAGGATCAGCGAGCGGTTGTTGAAGGGAAATTTCAGGTCGTGCGGACGGTTGATCTGCTTCACCGGCGGGATCGAGCGCAGATAGGCATAGATCGCGTCGCTGTCCTCGCGCGTCACCTTGGTATAGGAGGCGAACGGCATCGCCGGATAGACCAGCCCGCCGTCGGGGAAGCGGCCGTTGTGCATCATCTGATAGAACTGGTCGGACGTCCACATACCGATGCCGGTCTGCGGATCGGGCGTGATGTTGGACGTGTAGAGCGTGCCGAACGGCGTCTTCATCGGCAGGCCGCCGGCAAAAACCTTGCCCTCGCGCGCGGTATGGCAAGCGATGCAGTCGCCGGCGCGGGCAAGATATTCGCCCTTGGCGATCACCGCCGCGTCCTGCGCCATGGCCGGCGCGCCGAGCATGAGCCAGGCTGCGAGAAGGACCGGCCGCAGAGTTCGCACTATTCCCGACATCGGCGCGATCTCCTGTTCAGTTCGGCTGGCTGCCGCAGGCGAGCGGCATCGGCAGGCTGCCGCGCTTGGCAAAGGACGGGTCTGCCGGCGCCGGCCGCGACGAGAGATAGGCCGCCACCGCCTTGACGTCATCCTCGGTCAGAAGGCCCGCGACGATCTGCATGCAGTCCGGTGACGCGGCGGTGCGGGTACCGTAGCGCCAGCCGCCGAGTTGTGCGCTGATATAGCTGGCGCGCAGACCGAGCAGCCCGGGAATCGCCGGCTCCATGCCGCCGAATGTCGTCCCGTGGCAACTGGCGCAGGCCGGCACGCCGCGCTGCGGGTCGCCGTTGAGGGCAATCGATTCGCCGCGGGCGAGAATCTCGTTGCTGACCGTGGCTACGCCCGGCGGCGGGAACGGCGGCCGCAGCGACGCGAAATATTCCGCCATCTGCTTGAGATACGGATCGGGAAGGAATTCCAGCAAATAGTTCATCGGCGGGTATCTGCGCCGGCCCTCCCTGAATGCGATCAGCTGATTATAGAGATAGCCGGAGGGCTTTCCCGCCAGCCGCGGGAAATAGACATCGCTCGTGCCCTCGCCTTGCGCGCCATGGCAGGTGGCGCAAGCCAGCACCCGTGCAGCCATGGTATCAGGCGGCTGTGCTACGGGCTGTGCTTGCAGGGCACCTGTTGGCAGGATCGCTGAAAAAAGAACGAAGAGTATCGAGAGAGTTCGACGTGCCACCGCCATTGCCCACCGCCGGTTACCGACGGAACCTCGCATATCGCAGATGCGAAGGCAACGATTGCGTGTTTCGAAAGTGGCCCCGATAACTCAAAGCCGGATCGCAACTACTTGCGGTAGACATCATCCGGATTGAACTGCCGCTCGGAGGCGACAAATGACAATCGTATGTCGCCGCCGGACGTCTCGACCTTGCGGTAGAAGCAGGAGCGCCGCCCGGTGTGACAGGCCGCGCCGTGCTGTTCGACGCGAATCCAGATCGCGTCCTGGTCGCAGTCGGTCCGTATCTCGACGACGCGCTGGGTCTGCCCGGATGTCTCGCCCTTCCGCCACAGCGCGTTGCGCGAGCGGCTGAAGTACCAGGCATCGCCGCTTTCGATCGTCTTGCGCAACGCCTCGTCGTTCATGTGCGCAACCATCAGGACGTCACCAGTGGCCGCATCGGTCGCGACGCAGGTCACGAGGCCGGACGCATCGAATTTGGGCTGCAAGGTCAGCCCCTCTTCGCGGTCGTGATCATGTTTTGAAGCGGACACGGGAGTCCTCGCAGAGAAATTTTGGCGAGGTTACCGGTTCAGCCCTCGCACCAGGGACAGGAAGCGCTGCTGCTCCGCCGGGTTGTCGCGGAACATGCCGGTGAAGCGGCTGGTGAACGTCGTCGCGCCATGCTTGGCGACGCCGCGCACCGACATGCAGGTATGCTCGGCCTCGATCAGCACGGCGACGCCGCGCGGTTTCAGCACCTCGTCGATCGCGGCAGCGATCTGCGCGGTCAGGTGCTCCTGGGTCTGCAGGCGGCGGGCAAAGATGTCGGTCAGCCGCGCCAGCTTGGACAACCCCACCACGCGCTCGACCGGCGTATAGGCGATATGCGCCTTGCCGTAGAACGGCATCATGTGGTGCTCGCATTGCGAGGTGAACTCGATATCGCGGATCAGGACGAAATCGTCATAGCCGGCGGTTTCGCCAAAGGTCCGGTCGAGCACCTCGGCCGGGCACTGGTGGTAGCCCTGATAGAGTTCATCGAACGCCTCGACCACACGGCGCGGGGTATCCATCAGCCCTTCGCGCCCCGGGTTCTCGCCGATATAGCTGAGCAGGACGTGGACCGCCTGTTCAGCCTCCGCGCGCGACGGGCGCGGCAGATCGGGGCGGACGGCAGCGGCCAGGAACTCGGCCGGATCGAGCTCGGCCGGCCGGACTTCCGGCGCCACCTCGGGCGATTTGATTTCGGAAGGTTTTCCGGGGCGGATGGATTTGATCAATGCGTCCATGTCTTCGCGTCCATGTCTTCTCCGTTCGACCGGCCGAGAGACCGGAGTGTCACCGGGCAGACGGGGCGGACTGGCCGCCGGACGCCTGAGTCCCATCTGAAATACGTAGGCGGCCGACCTGGTTTCGCTGCGCCCGCCTTCAAAAGAGAGCCGGACTGTTTTTCCGCCATCGCTGCCCATATATAGGACGATGAAACCCAGCCGCCAAGGGCGCTCGCTGCCGCCGCCCCCGGATACCCGATCTCATGCTGAACGACATCTATAACAAGCGGATCATCGAGCTGGCGGGCAATATCCCGCGTCTCGGCCGCCTCCCCGACCCCCAGGCTACCGCCACCGCCCATTCGAAACTGTGCGGATCGACCGTCAAGGTCGACCTCAAGATGGACGGGCCTGTGGTGACCGACTTTGCCCATGACGTGAAGGCCTGCGCGCTTGGTCAGGCCTCCTCCTCGATCATGGCCAGCCACGTCGTCGGCTCCACCGCCGACGAATTGCGTGCGTTGCGGGAAACCGTCCGCAAGATGCTGAAAGAAAACGGCAGTCCGCCGCAAGGCAAGTGGGCCGACATCGCCCTGCTCGAGCCGGTACGCGACTACAAGGCGCGCCACGCCTCGACCCTGCTCACGTTCGATGCCGTGGTCGACGCCATCGGCCAGATCGAGGCCAGGACGAAGCAGACCGCGTAGGGGAACTTGCAGGTCGTTCCGGGAGGGCGGGAGGCGCGCGCCCGGAAGACGGCTTCAGCTTGACGCTAATTCTGCGGCGGAGCGGGCGCCGTCAAGGCGCCGCCGGTCGGAACCGCGGCCTCGGCGGTTTTCGTGGACTTGCCCGCTTGCGCCGGTGCGTCGCCGCCGACGGCCGAGCTGACGAAACGGTCCTGCTGCGGCTTGGCAGGTTTTGCTTCCGCCACCGGCACCGCGGCAGTGTCGCTCGGGAATACGTCGGTGGCGAGTTCGGTGGTGACGAGATTGGCCAGCCGCAGTTCGGCGCGCGACATCTCGTGCAGATCTTCCCACGGCGGCACGCTGAGCGCCAGCGACAGCAGGTCGCCCGCTCCGCCCATGTCGAAGGTGTATTTCGTCAGCCGCCCGATGTCGCGCTGGACGATCATCAGATCCTGCGCTGAGTAGCTGGCGGCCTTGGCGTCATCGGCGCGATCGCCCATCCAGATCTGGTGCACGCGGACATGCGCGGCGGGCGGCACGTAGCGCGTCTTGCCCGACAGCAGCAGGAATACGCACATCGACTCGCAATAGGCCTCCGGCAACACGCTGGCGCGCTCGCCCTGCGGGGTTTGCGTGCGCACGGTGGCGCCGACGGTTGTCAGCGCGCCGAGGCTGCGGAATTTCCGACCGAGCGTAATCGAATCATTGACCGAGCCGCCGCTGGAGTCGAGCACGATGGTCGCGCCGGAGAGCTGGCGCTCTCTGGCGAATTCCTCGAACTCGCGCGGGCTGTCCGCGGTGACGATTCCGACCGCCGAGACCCAGCCCCGGCAATCGCCCTGGCACGCATTCCATTTGAAATGCATCGGCTGCTTGCGTTCTTCGAGGGTGCCGCCGGCATGCGCCGAATTGCCGAGCGTCGTGACCGCTCCCGGCAGTGCGAGACAGAGGGCCGTAGCGCCGAGGAGCGCCCAGCCGCGAAATTTCAGCGACCTCACAGACCTCAATTTGGTTCCTTCCCGAACCCCGTTCTGGGGCGATGGCGATGGACCCACTTCAACGCGACATGATTCTGTCATCGAAGCGTTGCGAAAAGGGTAACCGCCCTGTCCCGTATCGTCCATAACACCGTCGATGGCAGCGCCGCTTCGCAACGCGATAATAGAGAAGTGTGGCGCAAATATCTGCGGCAAATCAGTTCCTTGCGCCGGAACACCCGCAAGACTACGTACACCGTCATAGCCCTGGCTCAGCATGACATTTGGCAATCCATTTTCACACAAACTATGCATGGAGTGTGCCAGCGCAGCCCGCCGTTTGCCGCGCAACGCCGCCCGTGCGCTGATCTGGATCTACCGGCACTCGCTGTCGCCGCTGGTCGGCTACAACTGCCGTCATCTTCCGACCTGTTCGGTCTATGGCGACGAGGCGATCGAGCGCTTCGGACTATGGGGCGGCGGCTGGATGACCCTGGCGCGCATCCTGCGCTGCCAGCCATGGGGGACGTCCGGCATCGACAATGTTCCGGAAGCACGGCCGCCGGGCGCGCGATGGTATCTGCCGTGGCGCTATGGAAGCTGGCGCGGCGTCAACGGATGACGCTGCCGGTTCCAGCGGCCCCTCGCCTCACCGCCAGAAGAAGAATCCACCGTCTCTCGGCGGCCCGACATCTTGAGGCAGGCGTGGTTTTTGGGGACGACGCGGCGGTGGCGGCGGCGAAGGCGACTCCGCCGATACCGTTTCGATCCCCGCCGTATCGTCGGGCAATTTCACCGCCAGCAGCACGTTGGTTTCAGCGGTGCGCCAGCGATAACCGATGCCGAAATCGACCGGCTGCGCGCGGCGGAACAGTTCGGCGTAGGATGGCTGATACAGCCCGGGGAACTTGTCGATCGGGCCGAGATAGCGGCCGAACGGGAAGAAGCGCCACTTCTTCGCATTGAAGTAGCCGAGCGGAATCCCTGAATCGTCCTGGATGATGCTGGCGCTGTTGTTGAGCAGGAAGCTGCGCACGGTGCTGAAATTGCCCCCATGCAGCAGGTAGGACGCGCTCTTGATCAGGCTGTTGGCAGGGCCGAGCGTCTCGCAGAATTTCAGGAAGCCGCCGGTCCTGACGCCGGCATTCGATAGGTCGGTCGAGAAATAATACAGCGTCTTGTCCTGGCCGTCGCTGCCGGCGAAGATGATACGCACGCCGCGCACGGCTTTCGGCCCGGGCGTTTCGCCCGCGACCAAGGCAGCTCCCTTGTCGTCCAGCGCGACCGGCCCGACGCTCTTCACCGTCATGCCCGAACGCGCCAGGAACACGTAGAGGATCGGCAGCGTGCCGCTGATCTGGCCCGCCTGCAGATCGGTCTTCATGTCCTTGGTGATGAAGAAGCTGAAGCTCAGGATCGACTCCAGCGAACGCTCGACGTTGTAGAGCGCCGACGCGATGCCGCCTCGCGGCAATCTCGCCAGGTCGGGCACCGCACCGATCGGCTCGAGCGCGCTCAGGACGTAGGTCGAGGCTTTGGGGTGGAATGCGTTGGCGTAGAGGAAATCCGGGCCCGAGAACATGTAGAACATGACGGGTCTTGGCGCCGCGACATTGCCGTCCGCCCAGGCGCGGATCTTCGACATCTGGCGCTGCTCGAGCTGCCCGAATGCTGCGTCGAAGAATTTCGCGTGGCGTTGCCAGGCCGCGTCCTGCGTGAGCGGCACGAGCGGCGATTCCGCCGACGGCATCATGCCGGCGAGAAATTTTGCGGTGTCGTCCACCGTCGCGGTCTGCGCGCGGGCGCCTGCCGCGGCCGCGAGCAACGCAAGGGCTGCAACTGACGCAACGCGCAGGGAACGCCACATGTTCATTCGCGCCCCGCGGCAATGGCCGGCAGATGATCGGCCCGCTTGCGGAAGACGGCGTAGATCAACAGGCCCGCAAACATGGTCAACAGGCTGAGGCACGAGCGCAGCGGCTGTTCGCTCAAGAGATGGTACATCATGAAGCCGGTCACGATCAGGAAGATCAGCGGCGTCACCGGATATCCCCAGGCGCGGTACGGCCGCGGCAGGTCGGGACGCGTGATCCGCAGCTTGATGACGGCAAGCACGGTAAAGAACGAGCAGAACAGCAGCGAAAACTGGATGAATTCCAGCACGGCCTCGAAGCTGCGGGTGAACAGCAGCAGGCTGGCGACCGTGAGCTGGAACAGGATGGCGTAAGCCGGCGCGCCGCCGGTGGATTTTCGGGCAAAGACCCGCAGCGCCGGGATGTCCTCGCCCATCGTCATCATGACGCGCGGGCCGATCCACATCATCGCGCTGATCGACGAGATCAGCCCGAAACAGATCATCGCGCTGACGATGCGGCCGCCGAACTCGCCGAAGATATAACTGCCGGAGATCCGGGCGACGTCGAGCTGGCCGGCGAGCCTGTCGATCGGCGCGGCATGCAGGAACACGGCATTGAGCGCGACATAGAGCACCAGCACGATCAGCGTTCCGATCAGCATCGCGCGCGGCACGTTGCGCTCGGGCACCCGCACTTCGCCGATGATATAGGTCGCCGCGTTCCAGCCCGAGAACGAATACATCACGAAGACGAGGCTGATCGCAAACGGCGCGCTGACGATGTGAGTGAAGTCGAGGGTGGTTGGCGCGAAGGAGACCGGTTGCGCCGTGCCGATCACAAAACCGCAGACCAGGAAGGCCACGATCAGCAATACCTTGAGGACGGTCGCGATCAACTGGAAGTTGGAGGAGTGCCTGATGCCGGTGAGTTGCACGAGCGACACCAGCCAGACCACGCCGATCGCCAGCGCCAGCGGCGATGCGTCCGGCGCGACCGATTTGGCGTACTCTCCAAAAGCCATGGCGGCCAGCGCCACCGGCGCGGCGAAGCCAACCATCGCCGACACCCAGCCCGCCACGAAGCCGAAGGCCGGGTGATAGGCGCGGCCGAGAAAATTGTATTCGCCGCTGGAGCGCGGAAACATCGCGCCGAGTTCGCCGTAGGAAAACACCCCGCACAACGCGACGACGCCGCCGATCGTCCACAGCAGCAGGATGGAAAAGCCCGACGGGATGTCCTTGACCTGAAAGCCGAGGCTGGTGAAGACGCCGACGCCGACCATGTCGGCCACCACGATGGCGACCGCCACCGCAACGGAAACGGTGGAGCCGCTGCCGGCGCGCAGGCCGGGCCACGCCGGAATCCCGGTTTCTGATGCCGCCATCTCGGACCAAACCTTCAGCGCCGCAGCCGCGATTGAAGCAATGTTAACAAGGTCTTCAATTGAGGCGGAAAAACGGATCAAGGGCCCCGGCAGGCCTTTCCCCCCGGCGCCGGATCGAGAAATATCGGGGGCCGCCCCACAATCGCGACACGATTGCATGGTCTCCTGCCCGTTCCGGATCGGAGAGTTTTCCGGAGATTTAACGCCGCCTAAACGCGTGCGGGCGTACGCCGCTTGACGGCGGGTTTGTTTCCTTTGGGTCTCCTTGGGACGTCGGGGTGGATGGCCGGAGCGATTCCGAAATTCCTGACAGATGATTACGCCACCCGCGCGGCAGCGGATCCGGCGAAGCCACGTCACGCCCTGAAGCGATGGCACCAGGTCGCGCTGGCCGCGCTGTGCGTGCCACTGGCCGCCGGGCTCATGCAAACCGGCACGGCGCCGGGCTCCGGCATCCTGGCCGCCACGGCGGAAGTCGCCAACTCCGGCATGGACAGGACATCGCTCGACACGTTCGAGGATCGTTTTCCCACGTTGCGTTTCGCCGACCGTTTTCCGACCGCGGATGAAGCGCTGCCGCAGGGCCCGCGCCAGGTCGCGTTGGCGCCGCCGCGCGCCATGCGTAATGAGCCCGTGCGAATAGCCTCGCTGACGCCGTCACTGGCACTGCCGCGGACCGAGCGCGAAGAGCTGACCACGCTGGTTGCGATGAAGTCTTCCGCCTTCCCTTATTTCGGCGCCCATCCGCGCTCCGAAGAGCCGTTCCTCAACATCACCAAGGGCGACCGCAAGGGCCATCGCGCGATCAACGGCCGCGTCTACTGGCAGGACGAGACCTATAACGATAACCGTGTGCTGCTGCACGTACCGGAGACGTTCAACGTCAAGAAGCCCGGCGTGATCGTGGTGTTCTTCCACGGCAACGGCGCAACGCTGGAGCGCGACGTCCGCGACCGCCAACTCGTGCCGCAGCAGATTTCGGATTCCGGCGCCAACGCCGTGCTGCTTGCGCCGCAACTCGCCGTCGATGCCGCCGATTCCTCCGCCGGCAAGTTCTGGCAGCCGGGCGGTTTCAAGCGCTTCATCGAGGAGTCGGCGAGCCACCTCGCCCGCCTTTACGGCGATCCGAAATCGGCGCAAACCTTCGCCAATCTGCCGATCGTGATCGTCGGCTACAGCGGCGGCTTCCTGCCGACCGCCTGGAGCCTCGAGGTCGGTGGCCTCTCTGAACGGGTTCGCGGCGTGTTCCTGCTCGATGCGATCTACGGCGAACTCGACAAATTCGCATCCTGGATCGAGAAGAATCGCAGCGGCTTCTTCATCTCGTCCTATACCCGCTACACCAAGCGGCACGACGAGGCGTTGATGCAGATGCTGCGCGACCGCGGCATCTCCGTCACCGAGAGCATCGACGAACCGCTGAAGCCCGGCAGCGTGGTGTTCGTACAGACGGCGGACGGCGTCACGCATCGCGATTACGTGACGCAGGCCTGGACCGAGCACCCCATCAAGGACGTGCTGGTCAGGATGGCGGCAACGCCCGCGCTGACCAGACTGGCCAGCGCGGCTGCGGCGGGCCGGTAGAAGCCGTCAGGCGTCCGGCCTGACCTGCAGCACGATCCGCCCCATCGCGCTTCTGTTCGCGACCAGACCCATCGCCTCCCCGGCCTGCCGCAGCGGCAGCACCCGATCGACTTGTGGCCGCAGTCTGCCTGCGCCGACCCATGCCATGATCTTTTCCGACGCGCGGGCGGCCTCCTCCGGGCAGCGCTCCATCCAGGCGCCGACGAACACGCCGACCACCGAATAGTTCTTGAGCAGAGGCAGGTTCATCGCGAGCGACGGAATTTCGCCGCTGGTGAAGCCGACCGGAATCAGCCGGCCGTTCCAGCCCATGAACCGCGCCAACGTTGCGAACAATGCACCGCCGACATTGTCGACGCAGATGTCGAGGCCTTTGCTGCCCACAAGCGACTTCACGCGCTCGCGCACATCCTCGCACGAACGATCGATGACCTCGGCGGCGCCGCGCGTGCGGGCCAGCGCCGCCTTCGCCGCACCGCCCACGACGGCGATGACCCGCGCGCCCATCAGATGCGCGACCTCGACACAGGCGAGCCCGACGCCACCGGCCGCCCCGGTCACCAGCACGGTCTCGCCGGCCTGCAGCCGTGCCCGCTCGACCAGCGCATACGAGGCCGTGAGATAGGTGTGCATCACCGTCGAACCGACGGTGAAATCGACATTGGCCGGCAACCTGGCGACGCTGGTCTCCTTGGCGACCATGCGCTCGGCGAAGGCGCCGAACCAGTTGCCGCAAGCGACGCGGTCGCCGGGCTTGAAGCGCGTCACCCGCTGGCCGCAGCCCAGCACGATGCCGGCGGCGTCGGTTCCCGGCACATAGGGAAGCTCAGGGCGCATCTGATAACCGCCGGAGCACATCAGATAGTCCATGTAGCTGACCGAGGCCGCATGGACGTCGACGAGAACCTCGTTGGCGGCCGGGCGCGGCTCGTCGACCTCGGTGAAACGGAGGGCCGCGATGCCCTTGAAGTCGTCGCAGACGATGGCGCGCATCTTAGCTTCCATGCCGCGCGGCTTCGGTCTCCACGGAGGCGCCGCCAAACAGGCGCGGGAGCAGCATCGGGACGCGAAGGCGATAGAGCTCGTAAGTCGCGCCGAACGTGGTGACCAGGTCGCGCTCTTCGAGGCGGACGCCGACGAGAATGTAGGCGGTATTCATCACGGCAAACAGCAGGTGGCCGACTGTCATGTGCGGGGTCGCCCAGAAGGCGAGCAGCAGGCCGAACATCAGCGGATGTCGTACCAGCCGATAGAGGAACGGAGTCTTGAAAGCCTTGACATGGCTGACGACGCCGCGCAGCGCCTCGACCACCTGGCGCAGGCCGAACAGTTCGAAATGATCAATCTGGAACGTGGAAGCCAGACCGATCAGCCAGCCAAGTCCAAACAGCCCGATGAGCAGCATGGCCGGCCAGCCATCCACGTGCCAGACGGTCGCGGGAATCGGGCGCCACTGCCAGAAGATCAGGATCAGCAATACGCTGGAGATCAGCACATAAGTGCTGCGCTCGCAGGACGCCGGAATGACGCGCGTCCACCAGCGCTTGAAGGCCGGCCGCGCCATGACGCTGTGCTGGATCGCAAACAGTCCCAGCAGGACCATGTCGATCAGAAGGGCGCGAGCCGTAGGGCTGTGCGGCCCGGTATCAATCGTCCTCGGCACCAGAAAATCGCCGACGAAGGCCGGCATGTAGGCAAATGAAAGCAAAAAAACCAGATAACTCGTGAGGCCGTAGATCAGGGCCGCGGCGCGTCCGGTCATGTATGAGTCTCCGTGGGGTGACGGTGCAATGCCCCGGGTGCTATCATCCGCCCGTCCCTCCAGCGTCCCCGGTGGTGCCACGCATCGCCGGGTGCCATCACTGAAGATCACATTGCCATGGCTTCATTCAGCGTCCGGACGCTCGGTTTCCCGGAGATCCGGTGTGACGAGCGCCTGTGCCCGCTAGCGTTGCGCAAGGGCCTCGCGCTACTGGTCTATCTGGCCGAAGCCAGAGGTCCGGTCGGGCGCGATGCGATGGCAACCATGCTGTGGCCGGAAAGCCCGGCCGAGATTGTGCGGGCGCGGCTGCGCCGGCTGCTGCACCGCCTCCAGCTCGCGCTCGGCGATGTCCTTGCCGCGGACCGCGCCACGGTGCGGCTGTCGGCGGACCTCGATCTGGAGATCGATTCACATCGATTTGAAGCGGCGTGCGACCACGGCGAGTTCGAGCGCGCCTGCGCGCTCTACCAGACGGATTTTCTCGACGGTTTTTCCCCGGGCGACAGTCCGCAATTCGATGAATGGGCGTTCTTCCGCCGGGAGGCCCTGCGCGGTCGCGCGATCCAGGCGCTCGAGCGCGTGGTGCAGGAAAAGCAGGCCGCGGGCGACCACGCCGCCGCCGCCGCGCATGCCGGCCGCCTGGTGGCGCTCGATCCGCTCAGCGAAATCTATGCGCGCCACCTCGTCCGCAACCTGGTGCTGGGCGGCGACCGCGCCGCGGCCGAGCGACACTTCAACGCGCTGAAGCAGCGCTTGCGCGACGAACTCGGCGTCGCGCCCGAAGCCGAGACCAGCGCGCTGCTCGAAGCCGGCATCGAGCCCCCGCCGCCGACCCGATATGTCAGCGGCGGCGGCGTGCACCTCGCCTTCCAGACCTACGGCAAGGGGCATCTCGATATCCTGGTGCTGGCCGGTTTCGTGTCCCATGTCGAACGCATCTGGGAAGACGCAACGTGCCGGGCGTTCTTTTCCTCGCTGGCCGAAATGGGTCGTCTCATCCTGTTCGACCGTCGCGGCATCGGTCTTTCGGACAGGGTCGGGTTCAGCCCCAGCCTGGACGCGACCGCACACGATATCGGTACCGTGCTCGACGCATCGAACTCGCATCGGGCGGTGCTGTTCGGCGCCTCCGAAGGCGGACCGGCCTGCATCAGCTTCGCGGCCAAACATCCCGATCGCGTCGCGGGTTTGATCCTGTTCGACTCGCTGGCGAAGGGAAGCTTCGCGCCCGACTACCCGCACGCGCTGCACGCCGGGCAGTTCGACGCCTGGCTGCAGCAGATCGTGTCGGCCTGGGGCGGACCGGCGGGGATCGAAACATTCGCCCCGAGCCTTGCGGCCGACCCGAAAGCAAGGGCGTGGTGGGCCGGCGTGCTGCGTGCGGCATCGAGCCCGGGCGCGATGAAGGGCGTGCTCGAAGCCCTGCGCGATACGGATGTTCGGCCTCTGCTCGAACGGATTGCCGTCCCGACGCTGGTGCTGCACCGCCGCGGCGACCGCGCCGTCCGGTTTGGCGCCGGGAAGCATCTGGCTGACAACATCCCGCAGGCGCGCTTCGTCGAACTCGACGGCGCCGATCACTGGGTGTTCGCGGGCGATCAACGCGCCGTGCTCGCCAGCATCAGGCCGTTCGTCGGCAGTCTTGGGTTGGCGAAGAGTGACTCTCGACAGGGTCGACGGTAGAGTTACAACGCGATGTCAATCGATGCGCCGCAAATCGTGGTACGCCCCGCCGCCTCTGATTTCAGCGACTGGGAGGGGGTGCTCCGCCTCATCCTCGACGCGTTTGCCTATATGGGGCCGCGTATCGATCCGCCCTCCTCGGCCCTGCGGCTGACGCCCCAATCCGTCCAGGCCCATGCCCATAGCGGCGCGCTGCTGCTGGCTTATCGCGAAACCGATCCGGTCGGCTGTCTATTCCTGCATCAGAGGAACGACGCCCTGTACATCAGCAAGTTCGCCGTCAGCCCCGCTCTGCAGCACGCTGGCATTGGCCGAAAGCTGATGGAATCCGCCCGCGGCGAGGCGCGACGGCGCGGCATCGGAACCCTCGAACTCGAGACCCGCATCGAGCTGACGGAAAATCACGCGGCATTTGCCCGGATGGGGTTTGTCAGGGCGGCGGAGACATCCCACAAAGGCTTCGACCGCCCGACCAGCATCGTGATGCGCGCGGCGGTCTAGCGCTGAGCACCCTGGCCCCTCGGCCTGGTCAGGATCACCGCGAACAACGCCAGCGCCACCAGACCTGTGGCGACATAACCCGACGCGTAAAACAGATCGCGTGCGTACAGAAAGCCGCCGAGCGCGGAGCCTGTGGCCTGTCCGACATAGAGCGCCGACGTATTCAGCGACACCGAAGCGGACGCGAGCGCCGGGGCCGCGCCGACCAGCCTCACCTGCTGCATCGAATTGGTCGAGGCGAACGCAATGCCCCAGACCACCACCGACGCAGCCATCAGCGGATAAACGCCGGCGCTCAGCGCCCAGCCGGCCAGGCCGGCCAGCAGCGCGAACATGAACAGCAACGAGGTTCGCCAGGCCCCCCAGGAATCGACGATGCGGCTGGCGATGAAGACGCCGATCACGCCGCACATGCCGTAGGTCGCAAACACCAGCGCGATCGGGTCAGGCCCTGCGCCGGTCAGGCGTGCCAGTAGCGGCCCCATATAGGTGAAGACCACGAACTGGCCGGACATCTGCAACGTCGTGATCAGCAGCAACGCCAGAATCATCGGGTTGCGGCCGATCGCGGCCCAGGTCTTCAGGTCGACCGGCGCGCCCATCAGGCCGCGCGGCAGGCGCCACGACAACAGCAGGAAGCTCACACAGCCGATCAGGCCGATGCAGCCATAGACGGCCTGCCAGCCATAACGGCTGGCGATGAAGGTGATCGCAGGCAGGCCGACCGCCGCGGCCAGCGACCAGCCGAGAAAGATGTAGGCGATGGTGCTGCCACGCTTCTCTTCCGGCACGATCATGGCGCCGGTCCCGGCGGCCTGCGGCGTATAGAGCGCGCCGACCGCCAGCATGACAAGACGGATGGCCATGAGGCTCGCATAGTCCGGCGCGATGGCAGAGGCGAAATTCCCCAGTGTGAGCACCGCCAGTGTTGCCGAAAGCAACGCGCGTCGCTCGATCCGGGACGTCAGCCACGCCGTCAGCGGCGAGCCGACGCACAACACGACGGCGCCGAAAGTGATCAGGAGCCCGGCGGTGCGGATCGAGACATCGAGACCGGCGGCGAGCTCGACCAGCATGCCGGCAGGCGCCAGCACCGAACATCCGGTGACGACATTGCCAAGCATCAAGGCGGTGGGAGCGAAGCGGTTCACGCCTCGCGTATATCAGCTGCGGATTTTAATGCAACTGCATGAAATTGCATGGCCGGCGATCGGTGGTGGATCGCGAACTCACTTCCCCGGGGTCGCGGGAGCCGCGGTGACGGCCGGGAGGGCGACCGGCGCATTGAGGTTGGAAGCCGCCGCCGGGGGCTGCGGGACATGGGCCGGGCATGACGACTGCAGGCGCGCCCATGATGCGCCGAGGCCGAGCGTATCGATCTCGAATGTCTGCAGTCGTGTCTTGCCCTCCGCATCGGCGGTGCCCTCGCCCATTTGCAGGCGGGGAGCCGCCAGCATCGCCTGCAGGGCTTCGGGGGCGACGACGTCGCTCCACACTTCGAACTTGCCGAGGCGCGCCGGAAATTTTCCGAACGCCAACGACCTGTCCGTTCCCGCCATCATCGCCATCGTCCTGAGGCCATCGCCTTCCTGGCCCAACTCGCGCACGAACATCAGTCGGGCGCGATCCCGGTTCTCGCAGGACAGCCGCCACTCCATCTTTCGGAACGAGGCGCCGTTGTCCGATCTGGCCGCCGCGATCTTGCGGATGTAGGGACGCGCACCGGTCTCGAACGTCCACGCCGTTTCGGGCACCGGACGCGTGTCGATGCCGAAGCGGTACAGTTCGGCGCGGGTGAGAATGTGCAGGCTCTCGAATTTCACGGTCTTGATGAGATCGTCCAGTTCGCGCGCGATGCCCATCGAGACGACGAAGGCGGTGCGCTCGCGGTCGGCGCGCGCCATGCTGCGCTGCCTGAACTCGGCGATCTGCTGCGCCGAGAACGGGCCGCGGGCCTGCAGCGTCAGCTTGGAATTATGCACGGCGACGACCGCGTCGGGCGCGACCTCGCGGGTGGAAGCGCCGAGAAACAGATAGGTGCAGGCTGAATTGCACATCGCATTGCGGGTGACGAGTTCGGCCTCGACCTCCCCGCCCGCCGTCTTGACCTTGAGGCAGGCGGCATCCACCTGGCTTCCCCCGGAACAGGCGGATGCAATGGTACGTCCGATCCGCCCGATCGCCTTCCTTGAGCGCAGCAGCCGGGCAATCACGTAGGAGGGCCGGACCGAGCCGCCCGGCGAATGAAAATAGATCGGGCGCTTGTCATCCCTGGAGGTCCGCAGAAAGCGGCCGATGCGCGCGGCCGCGCCGTCGTCAACCTGGCCTTCCACCGCGATCCAGCGATCACACCCCGGCCCGCACGCGTCGGCCGCCCCTTTGGCGTTGTAGATGATCAGCCTCGGCGGAAATCCGGCCTTTTCGGCCGCCGTCTGCGCCTGCACCTCGCCGTGAAGCAGCAGCAGGGCCGCGAGTAGGAACAGGCGAAGCATCATGACCGGCATGTTCAACGGACTATGCGATGGCTTCGCTTAACCTAGGCAATGCGCGCCGACACCGCAACCTTTGGCCGGCTTGCCCGATCGCGCGCCGCCGTCGACAACGCCAGTCCCCGTTGGTTGCAGGTGGGATTTGACCCGAATTTCTCGATATTGCCCGATTGCAGGAACCGAATCGCCTGCTATACCGCTGCTTCCCGCTTACCTGCGCTCGTTCGCAGGAGTGAGCTTTAGGAGAACGACATGTCTGACCAGAACCCGCCCGCATCCGGATTCCAGTTCGGCCTTGCAAATTTGAAACCGGCCGAGCCCTTGGAAAAAATCACCCTCACCTTCCCGGACGGCGCCAAGCGCGAATACGCCAAGGACACCACCGGGCTCGACGTCGCCAAGGGCATTTCGCCGTCGCTGGCGAAGCGGACGGTGGCGATGGCACTGGATGGCGTGGTCGCCGACCTCAACGATCCGATCCCGGCTGACGCGAAGATCGAACTGATCAACCGCGACGATCCGCGCGCGCTTGAATTGATCCGCCATGACGCTGCGCATGTGCTGGCCGAAGCCGTGCAGTCGCTGTGGCCGGGCACGCAGGTCACCATCGGTCCCGTCATCGAGAATGGCTTCTACTACGACTTCTTCCGCAACGAGCCGTTCACGCCGGAGGATTTCGCCGCGATCGAGAAGCGGATGCGCGAGATCATCGCGCGCGACAAGCCCTTCACCAAGCAAGTGTGGGACCGCGAGAAAACAAAGCAGGTATTCCGCGACAAGGGCGAAGCGTTCAAGGTCGAACTGGTCGACGCCATCCCCGGCGACGAGCCGATCAAGATCTATTTCCAGGGCGACTGGTTCGACCTCTGCCGCGGCCCGCATATGTCCTCGACCGGCAAGATCGGCAACGCCTTCAAGCTGATGAAGGTGGCCGGCGCCTATTGGCGCGGCGACAGCAACAATCCGATGCTGACGCGCATCTACGGCACGGCGTTCGCCAAGCAAGAGGATCTGGATGCCTACCTCAAGCAGATCGAGGAAGCCGAGAAGCGCGACCACCGCAAGCTCGGCCGCGAGCTCGACCTGTTCCACTTCCAGGAGGAAGGCCCCGGCGTGGTGTTCTGGCACCCGAAGGGCTGGACCATCTTCCAGGCGCTGATCGCCTACATGCGCCGCCGCCTGACCGGCGACTACAGCGAGGTCAACGCGCCGCAGATCCTCGACAAGGTGCTGTGGGAGACGTCCGGCCACTGGGACTGGTACCGCGAGAACATGTTCGCGGCGCAATCCGCCGGCGACGAGGCCGAGGACAAGCGCTGGTTCGCGCTCAAGCCGATGAACTGTCCGGGCCATGTGCAGATCTTCAAGCACGGCCTGAAGAGCTACCGCGACCTGCCGTTGCGTCTCGCCGAATTCGGCGTGGTGCACCGCTACGAGGCTTCCGGCGCGATGCACGGCCTGATGCGCGTGCGCGGCTTCACGCAGGACGACGCGCATGTGTTCTGCACCGAGGCGCAGCTCGCCGAGGAGTGCCTCAAGATCAACGAGCTGATCCTGTCGACCTATGCCGATTTCGGGTTCGATGGCGAATTGACGGTAAAACTCTCGACCCGGCCGGAGAAGCGCGTCGGCACCGACGAGATGTGGGATCACGCCGAGCGCGTGATGGCGACGGTGCTGTCGGAGATCAAGGCGAGTGGCAGCAACCGCATCAAGACCGAGATCAACCCCGGCGAAGGCGCGTTCTACGGGCCGAAATTCGAATACGTGCTGCGCGACGCCATCGGGCGCGACTGGCAATGCGGCACCACGCAGGTCGACTTCAACCTGCCGGAGCGTTTCGGCGCGTTCTACATCGACGCCGACGGCTCGAAGAAGGCGCCGGTCATGGTGCATCGCGCGATCTGCGGCTCGATGGAACGCTTCATCGGCATCCTGATCGAACACTATGCCGGCAATTTCCCGCTCTGGCTGGCGCCGACCCAGGTGCTGGTGACGACGATCACCTCCGAGGGCGACGAATACGCCAAGGTGGTCGCTGCCGCCGCGCGACGCGCCGGGCTCCGCGTCGAGATCGACCTTCGCAACGAGAAGATCAACTACAAGGTCCGCGAGCACTCGCTGGCGAAGATCCCCGCCCTGCTGGTCGTCGGCAAGAAGGAAGCCGAGGCCCACACCGTCTCGGTCCGCCGGCTCGGCAGCGACGGCCAGAAGGTGCTGCCGACCGACGAGGCGATCGCCGCGCTGGTCGAGGAAGCAACGCCGCCGGATGTGAAGCGGGCGCGAGCCGCGCACTGATCATAATCGATCTAAACCGGCTTCCGATGGACCGGCTGCGCCCCTATCTGTGGCGCAGCCATTTCCGACGAGAGAAACACGCAAGTGCCCGACGCCATTGAACTCCTGAAAGTCCGCCGCTCCGTCAAACCTCGCGAGATGGTCGGCCCTGGCCCCTCGCCCGCCGAACTCGACACCATCCTGACCATCGGTGCGCGGGTGCCGGACCATGGCAAGTTGACGCCATGGCGGTTCATCGTGTTCGAGGGCGATGCGCGGGCACGGGCGGGCGATGTCATTGCGCAGGTGTTCGCGAAGAAGAACCCTTCCGCGCCTGCCGCCGATATCGAGACGGAAAAGCGCCGGCTGATGGACGCGCCGCTGGTGATCGCCGTGGTCAGCTTTACGATGCCTCACCCCAAGGTACCCGCCTGGGAACAGGAACTGTCGGCCGGCGCCAGCGCGATGAATATCGTTACCGCCGCCACCGCGCTCGGCTATGGCGCCAACTGGCTGACCGGCTGGTTCGCGTTCGACCGCGACGTGCTCGATCAGTTCGGGTTGAGGGCGGATGAAAAGCTCGCCGGCTTCATCCATATCGGCACACCGGTCAAGCCCGCCGAGGATCGCCCCCGCCCGGCGCTGTCCGATATCGTGACGCGGTTCTAGAACTCATTCGCCGCATTCGCTGTTTGCCGTTTGCGCCTCGGACATCGCTCGCCATTCAACGAGAAAAATCCCGGCGCACAGCGCTCGCTCTGCGCCGAGGTTCGTCGGATCGCCACGACATGACGGCCATCGTGCGCGCGATCAGCCCCACAGGTGATGGTCGAAATGCAGTTGCGCCACGTGGATCAGGTCAGCGAGCGGCGTGCCGTGATCGGCGCCTGATGCCGCTGCTGCATCGCCGCGGTCACCCTGCAAAGAATGCAGCAGGGATGCGAGATCGGCGAAGCGGCCATCAAGATCACCGCCGAAGCCGTGGAACGCACCGCCTGCCCCCATGGCACCATCGCCTGCAGCCGTCCGGGTCCCGCCACAGCCGCCGGCATCGCCCGCGTCTGCCGTCGGCGGCGTGTCGGGCGTCGCTCCGGTGTCACCGGTGCCGTCATCCGGTGTGGCCGTGCCGGGCGGCGTGGCCCCCGTGCCCGCATCCGCCATGTCATTCGGTTTGGCGCCATACAGCGCCAGGACGCCGTCGATGTCGGACTGCGTCAAACCGTCGAGCGAGAAATTGGCAGTCGAATTCATTACCGCGGCATCGTCGTTGAAGTGACCGAGTCCGATCGCATGCCCGATCTCGTGGGTTGCGACGAGCGTCAATTCCGCGCCGCTGAGATTATCGGCGCGATCGAACTCGATGTCCGCACCCCGAAGCTGGCCCCCCGAAAAACTGTAATTCGTGACCCCCAATACGTTGCTGGCGCCATCGATCGACCCTTCCGAGAAATCGATGTCGGCATTCCCGGTCGATGCGACCTGCTGGAACTGGATGTTGGCGACCTCTGACCATTCTGCGAATGCCGCATTGATGGATTGCAGGTCGGCCTGCGAGATACTGGCATCGACAGCCCAGGTGACCGTTCCACCGGCTGTGCCCAGTTCGGGCGATCCCCATTTTGCGCCCTCGAGGCTGAAGTCGTTCGCCATGGTATCTCCTTCACAGTTGACGCAGATCAAGTTCGCAGCGTCGGACACCTAAGCGGTCTGGTTGACGACACTGAGGCTGTCACTGGCAGGAGTGAGGCGATACAACGCTCATTGGATGATAAGCCGCGCTACCGCGAGCCAGGCAGATTTGCAGCGTCGTACATCGAGCCAGGATGGCCGCTGCGGGAACTGTGACCGTTGCGTGTCTTGAATCGTGCGATGGCGATCGCCAGAGACGATGACCAGTCAGCGCGCGATCACCTCGACCTCGCCGTCGACGCCGTTGACGACGTTGAAGGGACGCTCGAACACCTTGCCTTCGTTCTTGGCGATGGCGCGGTATTCGCCTTCCGACAGCACCACGCGTGGAAACGCGCCGATCGATTCCTTGATGACGTCGCCGCCCGGGGTGATCACCGACCACGCGGTGTTGGCGAGCGCCTCGCCGCCCCGGTCGCTGACGAGTTTCAGCGTGATGACGGCCGCGCGGTGGCTGACGGTGACGTCGGTCAGCTTGCCGGCCTGGACGCGGATATCGGAGCGCACGACCGAATTGGCGTCGCCATAGTTGGAGATGATGTAATAGGTCCCTTCCGGCAGCAGCGCGATGTCGCCGGCGGCCACGTTGGGGATCAGCGACTGACGCTCGCCGCCCTCGAACTGGCTGCCCTTGTAGAGCGCGAACGAAATCTGGTTCGGCGGAATCTTGCTGCTGCCGACGCGGCCCTCGATGCGCAGGCCCCCGGCCGGCAGCACGAAGGCGATGCGGTCGTTTTCCGCCTTCAGGCTGATCGCCCGTACCGCGCTTACCAGGCCGAGCGCGACGTGGACGACATAGTTGCCGGGCGGCAGCACGATGTTGGGGGTGGCGCCGCGCTCCTCGCGGATCAGCTTGAACGAGCCGGTATCGTCCGGCTTGTCGGCGAACACCCGCCACACCAGCCCGCCGTTGATGACCGGCAGATCCTTGCCGTAGCGCGCGGTCAGCGACAGCACGCCCTGGTTCGGCGTTGGGGGCGGCTGCGGCGCCGCCGGCGGCAGCGTTGCGATCGATGGCGGCAGGATGGTCGGCTGGTTGAGCGGCGGCGCGACCGTGGGGACCCCGGATGGCGGCGCCAGGTTCAGGGCCGGCTGGGTCTGCACGTCAGGAACGGCGGCCGGCGGCACCGGGGGCGGACGGTCCTGGAACATTTGAGCCGGCGCGCGGGTCGGGAATGCCAACGCCAACATCAGGGCAAACGCCCCGACCGGAAACGGCCATCGGCCGCGCCCGAATCCCACGATACCGCCACCGCCAGAAATCATGACCATGCTTTTCACCGAAAACGCGGCAAATTCAAGCCTGACGTGCGCCGCGCCGCAGCTGCGGAACCTGCTCTGGCACCCGATCTGGGCCCGCGGTCCCGCTGCAGTCACATTCGCTGCCTACGCCGCTCGCGTCGGGCATAAACCATGCAAGGGGGATTGCGGCCGATGGTTCTGGCGCTCCCGTGCCGTGACGAATAATATCGAGGCCGCAGGAGAGTTTGCGTGTTAAACAGCTGGATGGTCCGCGGCCAAAAGAGCTCCGATCCCGGGGAAAAAGTAGGCTTGGGCAGTATCCGCCGGCCGGTGATCGGTCTGGCGCTCGGTGGCGGCGCCGCCCGCGGCTTCGCCCATATCGGCATCATCCGGACATTGGCCGCGCACGGCATTGTCCCAAATGTCGTGGTCGGCACGTCGATCGGCGCGGTCGTCGGTGGCGCCTATGCCGCCGGGCATCTCGATACGCTGGAAGCCTGGGCGCGCAGCTTGCAGCCGCGGACCCTGTTCTCCTATCTCGACATCCGCCTGAACGGCTCCGGCCTGATCGGGGGCGCCAAGCTGGCGGCCGAGATCGAGGCTTCGATGGGCCAGAACCTGATCGAGGACCTCGCGGTGAAGTTCGCGAGCGTCGCGACGGAAGTGCGCACCGGCCACGAGATCTGGCTGACCCATGGCCCGATCGTGGATGCGATGCGCGCTTCCTATGCGCTGCCGGGCATCTTCTCGCCCGTGCTGGTCGGCGACCGCTGGCTGGTCGACGGCGCGCTGGTCAATCCGGTGCCGGTGTCGGCCGCGCGCGCGCTCGGCGCCGAGATCGTCATCGCCGCCAATCTTTCCAGCGACGTCTTCACGCACTCCACGACGGTCTATTCCCACGGGGCAACGCCGGACGCGTCGGTATCGATGATGCCCGACGCGCCGCCGGACTCCGAACCGCGCCGGCGCGGCATCGGAAGGTTCTTCTCGGCTGAACGCACCGTCAAGCGCGAGTTCTTCGGCGGCGGCGGACGGCCCGGCATCTCATCGGTCATGGTCGATGCCTTCAACATCATGCAGGACAGAATCACCCGCGCGCGATTGGCGGGCGATCCACCGGACCTGTTGATCTCTCCCCGCGTCGGCAAGATCGGCTGGTTCGACTTTCATCGCGCCGACGAATTGATCGCCCATGGCGCCAAGGCCGCCGAACGGGCGATCGAATCGATTCAAGAGGCGATTCACATCCTGGCGCCGCCGCCGGCGGGTCACGCCGAACCGGCCAGCGGGAAAGAATGACGCTCAGGCCGTCTTGATGTAGTCGCGCAGCGCTTCCTGCTCGGCCTCGAATTCCTGGACACGGCGCTTGACGATATCGCCGATCGAGATCAGTCCGACCACCGTGCCGTCCTCGACCACCGGCAAATGCCGGAATTTTCCGATCGTCATCATTTCCATGATGCCGGCCACGGTGTCGGCCTGCCGGCAGCTCACGACCTTACGCGTCATCACTTCTCTGACCGGCTCCTCGAGCACCCGCGCACCGCGCTCGCCCAGCACCCGTACGATGTCGCGTTCCGACAGGATGCCTTCGAGCTTGCCCTGGTTCATCACCAGCACCGCGCCAATCCTGCGCTCGCCGAGCAGCTTGATCGCCGCCGAGAGTTTTGCATCCGGTTCGACGCTCTGAATCTGATGGCCCTTGCTGTCGAGAATTGCACGTACCGTCATTGTCGCCTCCTGAATCCGTTCGTGCTCCCGAGAGCCCGACTTGTTCGCGAGTCTTCAATCAACAGTTCCGCGCCGTTTCCTCCGGGGCGCGGCGCAAGCGCGGCTGTCCTTGATGGCAGCGGCATTGGCTTGCGAAACAGCTTCTTCGAATGATGAATGAAATCGTCCTGCGCCGCAAGCGGCGATCAAATGCGGCCGGGCTTGTCCGGCGCTGAAACGTCGGGCGAATGCGGCATCGCACGCGGCACCGGATCGAACAGCGAAAACAGCATCAGGCCGGCGAGAAAGCCGCCGATATGCGCCTGCCAGGCCACGCTGGCGCCGTCGGTGCCGATCGAAATCGAGCCGAGGCCGAAGATGATGTTGACGCCAAACCAGACCGCCAGAAATCCGAGAACGCGCGTGTTGCGCAGCGCCCGCGCCAGCGACAATGCCGGGACCCTCGCCGCGGCGTCCGCATCGCCCCGCCGGAAAGAAAGAAAGCTTCCCCGCACGAAGGCGAAGCGGATCGCGGCAGCCATGGCACCGGATACCGATGCGGAGGCGCCGATCATCGGCGCGATCGCGTGCTCATGGCTGACGAGGTGGGCCAGCGCGCCCGCCGCCGCCGTCACCGCCATGAACACGAAGAACCTTGTGGGCCCGAACCGGCGCGCCAGCGCGCTGCCGAACGGCAATAGCCACAGGATATTGAAGCCGATGTGGCTGAGATTTGCATGCAACAGGGAATAGGTGACGAAGGTCCAGACCTTGGCGCCGGCCCCGCCGGGAAAGGCGATGTTGAGCAGCGTCGAATCGTAGCGCTTGGGGATGAACCCGAACACGTCGATGGTCCAGTTCTCGAACTCCACCGGCAGCAGCACCCGCAGATGGATCACCGCGATCAGCAGCACATAGGCCGACAGCGCGCCCGGAAGCGTCAGGATCGGCTCGTGCGGGGCCTCCGGCGGTTCGACCGGGGAGGAATAGGACTGCGATTCCAAAGGGCGGGACCTTGCAAGTCGGCTTCGACGCTATCGGTCCAGATAGGCGGCTTTCCCCGTCCTGTGCAAGTGCACAATCGCCGCCATTCGCATTCCGGGCGAGGCGTTCGCATGTCGTGGCACCATGCGTTCGCGGAACACCAACCCGCGATCCAAGAGGCGGATAGAAAAAAGGGAGGATGCTGAGAACATCCTCCCTCGCCTCGCTGACCTTTTCGCGCCCCTCGGGGTCGGGATCACATCCCCACCCCTCCCGCGCGACGATCAAACTGTTTGAGCCACCTGTATCAACCGCGCCGGGAGATCGCGACAATCCGGCACCGTCCGATGCGTTCACACTAGACGCAACGTCTCGTGCTCGACAATCACGTAGTTAACTTAACGTTAACGACGCAAAGCCGCTGCCCGCGCAGCCGAAACGCGTTCCCGGCATGGACGCTGCACAGCCGCTGCTGCACAACACGTTGGGGAAGCGTGTTGCGCAAAAGCGGGACAGAACTGTCTCGCGATGCAACCCGGGGGCGAGGACCTAGTTCAATGAAACACCCATCGAGCCGTCAGTTCTTCGCCTATTGGGACGCGAAGCGCGGAGACGCGCGGGCGCCGGACCGCAGCGAGATTGAGCCCGGCGCGGTGCGCGAACTGCTCGGCGACATCTTCGTGTTGTCCTACGACAGCGAGGCGGGCTACCCGTTCCGCGTCGCGGGAACGCGGGTCTGCGCCCTGCTCGGCCACGATCTGAAGGACGCAAGTTTCGCCGCGCTGTTCACCGCCGAGAGCCGACGCGAGATCGATGACGTCGTCACCTATGTCGCCGAGGAAATGCTGCCGGCGATCGCCGGCATCACCGCGAGAGCGGACGACGGAACCACGGCGCATCTGGAACTGCTGCTGCTGCCGTTCAACAACCGCGCCCACGCACCGGTCAGCCTGACCGGCGTGCTGGCACCGTTCGAAAACGACCTCGGCACGATCTCCGACTTCAAGCTGACGTCGTGGCGCTATATCCACCGGCCGCAAAAGCTGGTGCCGCGCACCTTGCGCAAGCTCGCCATTGCGCGCGGCTTCATGGTCTATGAGGGCCTGCGCTAGCGCGACAACAGGTTGGTCCTTGCCACGTCGATCACCTCGTCGCCGCGCCCGCTCATGACGGCGCGGAGCACCCAGAGGCTGAAACCCTTGATCTGCTCGGCGGTGATCGTCGGCGGCAGCGACAATTCCTGCGTCGCCGTGACGACGTCGAGGACGGCCGGACCGTCATGGGCCAGCACGTCGCGGATCGCGCCCGAAAGCTCGCCGGGATCCTCCACCCGCACCGCATGAATGCCCATCGCCCGCGCCATCGCGGCAAAATCTGGGTTCTTGAGATCGACGCCGGTCTCGATGAAGCCCGAGGCCTTCATCTCCATCGCCACAAAGCCCAGCACGCCGTTGTTGAAGATCACGACCTTCACCGGCAGTTTCATTTGCGTTAGCGTGATCAAGTCGCCCATCAGCATGGAAAACCCGCCGTCGCCCGACATCGAGATGACCTGCCGCCCCTTCTGAGCCGCCTGCGCGCCGATCGCATGCGCCATTGCGTTGGCCATCGAGCCGTGAACCCAGGAGCCGATCAGCCGCCGGCGGCCGTTCATGGCCAGATAGCGCGCCGCCCAGATCGTCGGTGTGCCGACGTCCGCGGTGAACACCGCATCGGCAGAGGCCTGTTCGCTGAGGAGGCGCGCCACATATTGCGGATGGATGGGCCTCTGCCCCGGCGTCCCCCGCGCCAGTTCGTCGAGCCCGGCGCGGGCCTTCTCGTAGTGCGCCAGGCTGTCGTCGAGGTGCTTGCGATCCGCCTTGACCTCAAGCTTCGGCAACAGTGCGGCGATGGTGGCGCCGACGTCGCCGACCAGGCCGAGGTCGAGCCTGCAGCGGCGGCCGAGATTTTCCGGACGGATATCGACCTGGGCGATCTTTGCATCGGTTGGCAGGAATTGCTTGTAAGGAAAATCGGTCCCGAGCATCAGCAGCACGTCGCAGGCATGCATCGCGGCATAGCCGGAGGAGAAGCCAATAAAGCCGGTCATGCCGACGTCGTAGGGGTTATCGAATTCGACGTGCTCCTTGCCGCCGAGCGCATGCACGATCGGGCTCTTCAGCGTTTCGGCGAGCCGCATCAGGCCGTCATGCGCGCCGGCGCAGCCGCGGCCGCAGAACAACGTGATACGCGCCGTACCGTTGACGAGTTCGGCAAGCGCGTTGAGTTCGCTCGCGGCCGGCTGGATGATGGGCTGTGCCGGAAGCAGGCCGGCATTCGGCGAAATGCCGCGCTTGGGCGCCGGACGCAATGCGATGTCGCCGGGAAGGACGACGACGGCTACGCCGCGCCGTCCAACGGCCGCACGTATGGCGTTTTCGAGCACGTATGGCAGTTGCGCCGGATCGGAAACCAGTTCGCAATAATGGCTGCATTCGCGGAACAGGTCCTGAGGATGCGTCTCCTGGAAATAGCCGCCGCCGATCTCTGCAGACGGAATCTGCGCGGCAATCGCCAGCACCGGCGTCCGGCTGCGGTGCGCATCGAACAGTCCGTTGATCAGATGCAGATTGCCCGGCCCGCACGAGCCGGCACAGACCGCAAGCTCGCCCGTGATCTGCGCCTCGCCCGCGGCGGCAAAGGCCGCGACCTCTTCGTGCCGGACGTGAATCCAGTCGATCGCCTTTCGCTTGCGCAACGCATCGGTGAGACCGTTGAGGCTGTCGCCGACCACGCCGAAGATGCGCTTGACGCCGGCCTGGGCCAGCGTCTCCGCCACGAGGTCCGCGACATTGTCGATCTTCATGCTGCGATCCTCTCAGCGTCCGGTGAATACTGCCGCACGTTTCTCCAGGAAGGCATTACGCCCCTCCACCGCGTCGGCGCTGAGGCGGATCTCCGCCTGCGTCTCTATCTCGCGACGGAACTGATCCTCGTAGCCGGCATGTTCGCTCTCGTCGATCAGGCGTCTCGTCGCAACCAGCGCACGCGTCGGCCCGCTGGCGAGCCTACGTGCCAAAGCGAGCGCGCCGTTGCGAAGTGATCCGTCGTCGAAGACCTCGCGAACCAGGCCCCACTCCCTGGCCAGCTCAGCGGTGAGCGGCTCGTTGGTCATCATCAGTTCGAGCGCGCGCTGCCGGCCGACGAGGCGGGGCAGCATCCAGGTCGAACCGAGATCGGGAACCAGCGCGATGCGGCTGAATACCTGGATGAAGCGCGCCGAACGCGCGGCCACGATCATGTCGCCCGCCATCGCGAGACTGAAGCCGCCGCCGGCCGCTACGCCGTTGACTGCCACCACGACCGGGACACGGGACGCGCGCATCGCCTTGAACGCCGGCCAGTAGAACTTCATCACGCCGGCGGCGATATCCTCGCCGAGGATCTGGGCGGCCTTGAGATTCTGGCCGGAGCAGAAGCCGCGGCCGGCTCCGGTCAGCACCAGCGCCCTCACCCGCGGATCGGCGTCGATCTCGCCGATGGCGGCCGCGAGATCGCTCAGCAGATCGGGGGTCATCGCGTTCAACGTCTCCGGTTCATCCAGTGTCAGCACGGCGACGCCGTCGTCGCGCTCCCGCTTCACTCCCGGCATTGTCGTCACCTCATCCGCAGGCAGTTTCTGGCCGGCCCGGCCGGGCGCGGCTGCATGTCGGATGGTACAGACCCGTTGCGGCAAAAGACAATGGCTTATCGGTCTTTGCGACGGTTCCGTGCCCTACGTGTAACCCAGCCAGCGCCAATAGGTCGCGGCCAACAGCATCACCAGCGCGAGCGCGATCACCGTCAGCACCAGGCCGGTGCGAACGAAGTCGCGCGCGCTGAACGTGTCGGTGCCATAGGCGACCATGTTCTGCGGCGCATTCACCACCAGGATGAAGCCGAAACTCACCACGAACTGCAGCAGCACGGTCATGCCGACGACGTTGATGCCCGGCGTCGCCACGCTCTTCAACACGGCGATGACGATCGGAATCATCGCCGACGCCAGCGCCGTCGCGCTGGCGAAGCCGAGATGAATTATCACAAGGAACAGGCTCATCACCCCGAGGATGAAGAGCGTGGTCGCGTTCCGCAGGCCGAACGCATCGACGACGATGTTGGCGAGCCAGGTCGCCGCCGTGGTCTGCAGCAACGCGGTGCCGAGGCTGATGCCGACCCCGAACAGGATGACGGTGCCCCACGGAATCCTGGGCTGCGCCTCCTTCCAGCTCATGATGCCGAAGCCCGGCAGGAACATCAGCGCCACGGCGGTGATGGTCGTGGTGCTGGTGTCGAATTTATGCAGCACGCCTTCGCTCGCCCAGAAGGAGATCAGCGCGATCGACAGCAGCAGCAGCTTGACTTCCGACGCTTTGATCGGCCCGAGTTCGGACAGCGATTGACGGATTCCCTCCCGGCCGCCCGGCAACTCGGCGAGTTCGGCTGGCATCATCCGCGTCATCACGAAATAGAGGGCGACGCACATCAGCACCGCGAACGGCCCGGCCGCAATCAGCCATTCCAGCCAGGTGACGGTCCGGCCGAACGCCTTTTCGATGAAGCCGATCGCCACCATGTTTTGCGCGGCCGCGGTCTTGATGCCGACATTCCAGATGCTGGCGGCCTGCACCGTCGTGATCATCAGCATGCCGGCAAAGGCCCCGCGCCGGTTGACGCCGAAGGCCGCGATGATGCCGAGCGTGATCGGCACCAGGCAAGCGACCCGCGCGGTCGTCGAGGGAACCATCAGCGCGACGACGAAACCGACCACGATCGTGCCAATCACGACGTTCCGGGTTTCGGTACCGGCACGCGCCAGGATCATCAGCGCGATGCGCTTGTCGAGCCCGGTCGCCGTCATGGCGGCCGCGAGGAACAATGCCGCCGCCACCAGCACCAGCGCGGTGTTGGCGAAACCGCTGAAGGCGAGGCCAAGCGCGGCGCTTGTGCCCATCAGCACCTTGGGGTTGGCGACACTCGGCGCCAGCCCGAGCAGGAACGCCATCAGCGCGGCGATCACGATCGCCGACACCGCATAATCGATCGCCTCCGTCATCCAGATGATGACGGCGAAGCCGAGAATGGCGAGCATGCGATGGCCTGCGACGGGCAGGTCCGCCGGCGTCGGCAGCAGCAGAATGACGACCAGCGCGCCGACGGCGAGCAGCAGGCCCCAGTTGGCCCGAATCCAGCTCTGGCGAACATCGCCCGCGACCGCGCCCCCTGCCGATGTTCGTTCGACGATAGCCATGCGAGTTCCTCCCCGGACACCATCGACCGGGATCGCCGGCGCTGTCTTGCGCTGGATCAAGCGTTGGCAGCCGCGGTGGAACAACCTTCGTCGCACGCCGGCGGTCGAGGTTTCGCCGCCTGTTTGATCCTGCGCAAAGCGCGATTGTCCGGCCGTCTTTACCCACGCGGATGGATGCGAGGATATCCCGATGCGAAAGGCGCCCGGCCTGTCGATCTCACCAGAAAAAGTGTTCTTCATCGTCGCGAAGTCGCGCCAATCCGACGGCACGGCGACCGAGCTGGATGCCAATTCCACGTCTGCCGACGACGATGCCGTCCACGGTTCCGACGCCCATGCCAGGATGACCGATCGTTCGGAACTTTTCGGCTTCATCCGCGATTTGAACGTGGACGAGCAGGTGGATCTGGTTGCCCTGATGTGGCTCGGCCGTGGCGACGGCGATCTCGACAGCTGGAAAGATCTGCACCGCGTGGCTGCGCGCGCTCACAACAACCGAACGGCGCGTTATCTCATCGAGACGCCGATGCTCGCCGATTATCTGGAAGAAGCCTTGTCGCAATTCGGCAAGTCTTTCGAGGATTTCGAGGCGCCCCTCTGACTTCGCGCGACATCACCTATCCGGAGTGGTCAAATGGACAAGATCAGGATCGGCACCGGCGACTGGATCGTCGTCTGCGACGGCGGCAAGGCGCTGATTCTCGAAAATCGCGGCGACCGCGTGTTTCCGAACCTGCAGACCAGGGAAGTGCACGAGCAGCCGAACCCTTCCACCCATGCGCGGGGAAGCGATGCTCCCGGTCGGGTACACGCTTCGAGTGGCGGCGCGCGAAGTGCGGTCGAGCAGACCGACTGGCATGACGAGGCGGAGCGGCTGTTCCTCAAGACGCTGGCGGAGCGGTTGGACCTCGCAGTCACCAACGGCGAAACCTCGGCCGTCACCATGGTCGCCTCGCCCCGCGCGCTCGGCATGATCCGGTCGGACTATTCGGCCGCGCTGCAAAAGGCCCTGCAAGGGGAGATCGCCAAGGACCTGATCAAGATGCCGGTCTACGAGATCGAGAAGCAGCTGCTGGCATGAGCGCCAAACAGGGGCGCGGCCGTCTGGCGCGTCCCGCCCTTCAACCAGCCAAAGGCGGCAAAACGAAACATCCCGAACACCAGCGCGCGCACCAGGCCCCGCCGATAAGACATCGTTAACCCTGTCGGCCTTAGGGTCTTCCCGACGCCGAGGACCGGCTGTCTGGTGGCGAAGATGTCGTTTGCGCAACAGAAAACAACCACTGTGCCCTCCACCGAGGAGCGGCGGCGCTTCCAGCGCGTCAAGGTGCATCTGCTCGGCCGCTACATGCTGCCGGACCGCCGCGAGTTTCCTTGCCAGATCATTAACATGTCGCCGGGCGGACTGGCCCTGCTCGCCCCCGGCATCGGCAATGTCGGCGACCGCGTGATCGCCTATCTCGACCATATCGGGAGGGTCGAGGGCAAAATCACCCGCATCATCGACAACGGCTTTGCCATGACGGTGGGCGCCACCGCCCGCAAACGCGACAAACTGGCCGCCCAGCTCACCTGGCTGGCCAACCGCGACATCCTCAATTTGCCGGAAGACCGCCGCCACGACCGTATCGTGCCGCGCAACCCGATCGCGCTGATGACACTTGAGGACGGCAGCAAGATGACCTGCCGTATCATCGACCTCTCGCTTTCCGGCGCCGCGATCGCCGCGGAAAACCGCCCGCCGCTGAAATCGCTGGTCATGCTGGGCAAGGTGCAGTCCCGCGTGGTGCGAAACCTCGAGGAGGGCTTTGCCCTGGAGTTCGTCCACGAACAGGTGGCCGAAGCTCTCGAAGACGCGGTTACTGCGCGGTAAGCGTCCCCCGGCAAAAACACCGGCCGGTCTACACTTGAAAGGCGGCATCCGGCGGGACGGATGCCGCCTTTGTCGTATTTGCCCTTGCAGCAAACATGGTTAATGCGCTTGGATTCGGCACGCATTTTCGCCGAAAAAACAGCGCTTCACAGCTTAATCCGTAAAATTTGAATCAATTGCAGTTGTCTCAAATTTTAGTCAAATTCGATTCAAGTAAAGATCAAATACTCCGCTAGTTTTACTAGTATTCGCGTCAAATCTACCTCCCTGACTTCACAGCGGCGCAAATCCTTCGTGACAAACATGGTCCCAACAAAAAACGGGGGCCAGTATGTTTTTCAGGGGACAGGGACAGGGTTTGGCGATCATCGCCATCCTGCTGGGAATGAGTTCGGCGAAAGCCGGCGACGTCGTCTATGCGAGCCTCGGCGAGACCGCGCGCTCGCCGATCGGCTGGGTCGAATTCTGTGCCGAGAACGCCAGTGAATGCCGCGGCGGCACCTCGCAGCCGCGCGACATCGTGATGTCGCAGACGGCATGGCGGGATCTGGTGCGGGTCAACAAGTGGGTCAACGAGACCATCAAGCCGATCACTGACATGGACCATTGGGGTGTGGTCGAGAAATGGTCGTTGCCGACGGATGGCTATGGCGATTGCGAAGACTATGTGCTGCTGAAGCGCAAGATGCTGATCGACGCCGGGTGGCCGCGCGAGGCGCTGTTGATTACGGTGGTGCGCGACAAGAAGGGCGAAGGCCACGCGGTGCTGACGGTGAAGAGCGACAAGGGCGAGTTCGTTCTCGACAACCAGAACGAAGCCGTCCTGGCGTGGACCGAGACCGGCTACCGCTTCGTCAAGCGGCAGTCGCAGAGCGATCCCAACATCTGGGTCTCGCTCGGTGACAGCCGCCCTGCGGTCGCCACCGCGTCGTCACGCGATCGATAACGAACAAGGATTTTACGAACACGCGAGCCGGTCACATCCCCACCCCTCCCCGTCCCAGACCGGTTCGCGCGCGGCCAGGCTTCCCCCAAAGCCTGGCCGCAACTTTTTTGGCGGGCGGATTTACGAGCTTTGGCTCCGCGACGATAATGCGCCAGCCACCTTTCGAAGGACGCCGCCGCCGATGGACATGCTGGTCAAGCTCTATGCGCTCCCGCGCTCCGGCGACGTGTTCGAGCGCCTGGGCAAGGCCGGCATCACGACGCGGCGCGCGCTTGCGCCGGAGAAGCACACGGTGATGGACTGGGTTCGCACGCAGTTCAGCGAGCATTGGGCCAGCGAGGTCGACGTCGCGTTCTCCCGCCAGCCGGTGAGTTGTTTCATCGCCCTCAGGCAGAAGACGATTTTGGGTTTCGCCTGCCACGACGCGACCTGCCCCAATTTCTTCGGGCCGACTGGCGTCGACCCGAACGAGCGGAAGAGCGGGATCGGCAAGGCGCTGCTGTTCAACTGCCTCGAAGCCATGAAGCAGCACGGCTATGGCTACGCCATCATCGGCGGCGTCGGTCCCGCCGATTTCTATGCCCGGACGGTCGGCGCCGTCCCGATCGAAGGCTCCGAACCCGGAGTGTATCGCGGACTACTGTAGCGCGGGCGCACGGCTTGGCCGGGCGCAAGCTCGCGGTCCATCAAGCGCTTCGGTTAAAGCAGCATGATCAATCCGCTGCGCAAGTTCCTGATCTTGTGTGCATCCTAAGACCGGCCCGGCAAATCCCGGGTTTGGCGCTGATTTGGCTGTGCTAATATGGAACTTTCGAATCACGTCTGGATTTGGACTCGCATGATCGACCACGCCCCCCAGAGCGCCGGCCCTATCGCGCGTCTCGGCAGACAGCCGATTGCGATCGCCGCCGTTGCACTCGTCATCGTCGTGTTCAGCGTCGGTTTCATCGCCCTTTGGCGTAGTTATACCGGCAACGCGCCGGAAACCGATCGCGTGGTCGCAACGCGGCAGCTGCAGGCGCGCGCCACCCAGGCCTCCGAACAACTGGTCGAGAAGACCAAGGGCCTGGAGGCAACGCAGCAGGAGTCGATCGATCAGCTGCAGATGGTCCAGGACCAGTTGCAGTCCGTCCGCCGCCTGCTCGCCGCCCAGCAGAGCGATACCCGAAAGCTCTCCGAGCAGGTCGGAACCCTGACTGGCGCGATCGAAGGCCTGCGGCAGTCCTTCGCCAGCACGCAGGCCTCCGAACCCGCCGCGGACACGCCACGTAGGCGCGTGGCCAAGGCAAAGCCCCGCACCCGCAGCGCAGCCCGCAGCCGCGCCAAGGCTGGCGGCTGACCGATCCCCGGCCGCCTTACAACAACCGCCATTTCAGGCTCTGATCGCGGCGGCGCGCGCTCGTGTTCAGCGATGGCACGCCCCGCCGCAACTTTTTCGATTTTTGTGAAATGGTTCACACATGCCGGGGAGAATCCCGGGCATCCTGTAGTTCACCGGATGGCGTGAGCCGATTTCAATATCCGGGGCTGGCAAGGTCGTTGACGGTATACTGCGTCGACGGCCTTGTTTTTTAAGGACTTTCAGGGATCGCCCGGCTTTCCGGCCGGAGCGTAGCAAGCTGGATGGCTTGGGTTCAAAAAACTGTTCAAACAGCTCCATGCACAGTCGGGATGCGGTTGTTTAGACAGTGTTTTTCGTGGCGCCGAGGTTTTCGTGGCGCTGACTGAAGTGCTATCCGCGGCGCTTGCCGTCACGTCGCGGCCTGGCGGTCATCTGCTCCATCTCCCACAGCATCCACACCAGGGCGGTGCCGAGGCTGGCGACGACGCCCATGAACACGAGGGTCAGAGCCGGCGCTGTAAGCATGTCCAACATTCCCGGTGTAATGCAAGCGGCGTACCAGCCCCGCCACCGGCGAAAGCCCTGGTGAACCCCGGAGCAATTCAGGACAATGAGTTGCAAATAGGCCGGAGCATCGTTCTCACATCCTCGCAGCTGCGCAACGCGTCAGCAGCCGCGGCAAATGCTCTTGATCTTGCGGTCGAGCCTCCTGTTATCCTCATCGATAGCTGCGTCACCGCTTCGCTGCGGACCCGTGACATCGGTACGCGATGCACCTGATCTTGCCGAGCCCGTAGTCCCGCCGCTGCCTGTGTTGGCGCTGCCGCCCGTCGACTGGGCCGTGCCGGAGGAGTTGATGCCCGGCGTCTGCGGCAATGCCTGGCGGGAGGCGTTGCCGGCGCCGCTCGGATCCTCGCTGGAATTCTTCAATCCGCCAGGCGCCGCCGGACCGGGCGGGACACCGCTGATACCTTGCGACCCCGCGCCAGCAGAACCCGCGCTCGGCGAGCCGGCTGCGCTGCCGCTGGCGCTTCCGCCAGATCCGCCAGCAGAACCTCCTGCCGATCCGCCCGACGATCCCCCCGAGCTTTGGGCAAGCGACGGCGCGGGAGCCAGCAGGATTGCGATTGCGGTAAGTATTGACGCCAGCTTCATCGAAATCTCCTTTCCAAAGCAACGGCAGCGACCCGCCGTTGTTCCGGCAGGAACGATCAGCCCGCGGGATCATTCTTTGATTCGCGGATCCGCGATTGCGCAGGCCGGTCCGAACGAAACGGCATTCAGGAGTAGAGAGCAGTGAGCATGAATTTCGACCAGGACCCGTTCGAGCAAGGCGAGCGCGCGGCGCGCCAGCTCATTCCGGTCGAGGCCAATCCGTATCAGGATGGCAGCGAGCAGCATTCGCTATGGACCGCCGGGCATGAAAAGATCGCCAGCGCCCGCGAGGCCAATGAAAGCGAGGGTATCTGACAGCCTTCGCTCAGCCGATCTTCTTCAGTCCGTTTTTGTATCGCCGTCCATTGCGCTGGTACGACTGTGCCGCGCGATTCATCGCCGCCGACTGCTCCGGCGTCAGCGTCCGGATCGCGCGGGCCGGCGCGCCGACGATCAGGGAATACTCGGGATACTCCTTGCCCTCGGTCACGATCGAACCGGCGCCGACGACGCTGCCGCGCCGGATCCGCGCGCCGTTCATCACGATCGAACCCATGCCGACCAGCGTGTCGTCCTCGAGCTTGCAGCCGTGCAGGATCACATTGTGGCCGACCGTGCAGTTGGTGCCGACCACAAGCGGAAAGCCGGGGTCGGTGTGACAGGTGCTGTTGTCCTGCACGTTCGACCCCTCGCCGATCTCGATCCACTCATTGTCGCCGCGCAGCACGGCGCCGAACCAGACGCTTGAAGCATTCAGCAGGCGCACCTTGCCGATGACGGTCGCGGTTTCCGCGATGAAACAGTTTCCGTCAGCCGGAAATTCCGGTCCCTGCCCGTCGAGCTGGTAGATCGCCATGACAAAAAAGCCTCCGTTACCGGAGACCTTGGCATGGCCGCAGGCGGAGGATCAAGCGAGCAGAACGGCCTTCAGATCAGCACGCCGGTGGCCCGCAGCGTCATCAGGAAGAACGTGCCGGACATCAGGCTCCAGAAGCCCGAGAGCACGGTCGCCATCATCACGAATTCGAAGCGCCGGCGCTCGATATGGACGCCGCGCAGGGTGTTGCGCATGATGATGAAGGGAGCCGCAAACACCAGGAAAGGCACCGCCGCGAACGTCTTCGGCGCCACGCCTTCGCCCAGCAGCCCGAAACCTGCCGGCCGCGCCGCCAGCGCCTGATAGCCGCTGGTGAGTGCTCCGGCCAACGCAAAGCCGATGCACAATGCAAACAGCGAATTCAACGCATCGGGCGACATCACGACTTCCTCACTCCGGAACAACCCGCCTGCTTTCGCAAAATCGGCGGGCGGCGGCCACAGCATCCTTAAAAAAGGGTTAACGGCGCGACGATCGATCACGACCGTGTATGGCTCGACGGGCTGGAACCCCGCTGAAATCGTGAGGAAATCGTGCTGCCCGTGGCATATTCAACGGATGATTCGCAGCTCGCTTGTTCGATCGAAATCCGGCTCATGACCCTGCTTGCGACCGCTCAGAACCTGGCGCGGGATACCCGCAGCAATCCGCGCTCGCACCTGATGCCGATCGTGATCGCGGCAGCGATCGCTGCGGCTGCGATCGCGCTGGTCGTCTATCTGCTGTGGCCGACCTGGACGGCGCATCCTGCGAGCGGTCCCGACCGCCTGCCGGTCAGTGTCGGCGGCACGCTGTTCAACGTGCCCACCGCCGCGGTTCGCCGGAAGATCCAGCGCCACTCCGGTCCGCAGGAGCGGGTCGATCTGAACTTCCTCTTCCCATCGCTGGAGCCGCCGGACGCGCCGAAGCATGTCAGCGCCGACACGGTCGACGAGAAGGCACAGCCGATAGACCGCATCTTCGTGTCGATATCGGCGCACCGTGACGCGCTGGCGCCGGACATGCGGGTGCGCACGATCTACCCGCGCTATCTCGCGCCGGCCGCGGCGCCGATCGATGACGCGCTGACGATGCGCAGCTTTCGCGAAGGTTCACCCTACGCCAACGAAGATCTGTTCTCCGCCGCGACCCCTGCCCTCAACGCGCGCTGCTCGCGCGACGGCCTTACGCCCGGCATGTGCCTGAGCGAGCGCCGTGTCGACGGCGCCGACCTCACGTTCCGCTTTCCGCGCAGCTGGCTGTCGCAATGGCGTGACGTCACAAACGCGATGGATCGGCTGACAGCGCAGATGCAGGGGCCGCGGGGATAGGTCTCGTACGGTGGGCAAAGGCGCTCTCGCGCCGTGCCCACCACTTACAAAGTTCTCGGTGATAGAGGGTGGGCACGTCGCTTGCGCGCCTTTGCCCATTCTACGGCGCCTCAGTTACCTCACCCGACATCGGCGAGGTCTTCCTCGAGGATCGCCATCTGGAACTGGAACGAGCGATCCTCGTCCTCGTCGTCAACGAACAACACGCCGATGAATTCCTCGCCGATATAGACTTCGGCGGAGTCGTCCTTTTTCGGGCGCGGCACGACGCGAATCTTGGGATTGCCGAATACGCGCTTGAGATAGGCGTCGAGCTTCCTGACTTCCTGAACGTCCACGGCGATCTCCAATCGGATTCTTTTCAATTTCCGGCAGGTTTGTAGGACGAGACGGCGCCGACTACCAGCCGTAACTTCACACCGCGGCTGGAGGAAACGTGTGGAAAATCAAAGCCCGATCGCGCCGAGCATCTGGTCCATGGTGCGCGACGGCTCCGCGCAGCCGGCCTCGCCGACGATCTTTGCGGGAACGCCCGCGACCGTCACGTTGTGAGGCACCGGTTTGACAACCACCGAGCCGGCCGCGATCCGCGCGCAATGGCCGATCTCGATATTGCCGAGGATCTTCGCGCCCGCGCCGATCAGAACGCCGCGCCTGATCTTAGGATGACGATCCTCGTTCTCCTTGCCGGTGCCGCCCAGCGTGACGCCATGCAGGATCGAGACGTCGTCGTCGATCACGGCCGTTTCACCGCAGACAAAACCAGTCGCATGATCGAGGAAAATGCCGCGGCCGATCCGGGCCGCCGGATTGATGTCGGTCTGAAACACCGCCGACGAACGGCTCTGCAGGTAGAAGGCAAAATCCTTGCGGCCCTTGTGATAGAGCCAGTACGCGAGGCGATGGGTCTGTATCGCGTGAAAGCCCTTGAAATAGAGCAAGGGATCGATGAAGCGCGAGGTCGCGGGATCGCGATCGTAGACCGCGACCAGGTCGGCGCGGAACGCGTTGCCGAGATCGGGTTCGTCGCGCAGCGCCTCGTCATAGGTCTGGCGGATCAGGTCGCCCGACAGCGCCGAATGGTCGAGCCGCTCGGCAATGCGATGCACGACCGAATCCTCGAGACGGTCATGATGCAGCACGGTCGAATAGATGAAGGATGCGAGTTCAGGTTCGCGGCGGACGATATCCTCCGCCTCGCCGCGAATACGATCCCAGATCGGATCGAGGGCGGCCAGTTTCGAACCTTGCGGGTTGACCTGATGCACTGCCATGGTGGCTCTCGCAATTCTGTCTTGATGGGGCGGGACTGTAGCACGGCGGACGGGTGGTTGTCCCGGGCGGGCCACGGCAGCGTAAACCGCGACTGAATGAGGCCGGGCCCATTCAATTGGTCAATCAAAGCCGGGAAATCAAGCCGGTATCGATCAATTTCGGCTGGCATGCCATGTCCGACATGCGGGCCAAACGGCGGGACGCTGCTGGATTCCCTCTGGCGCGCCGGCTCCCGCCTCCGGCCGATCACTGCCGCCGCGAGAGGAAGTCCAGGACGCCGGCCTTGTAGACCTTGTCGCCGACCGCGCGCATGTGGTCGCGGTTCGGTATATCGAGCACCTCGGCGCGCGGAATGATTTCCCCGAGCGCCGCGGCGGAGCCGGCGATTTCGTCCCGGGTGCCAACGGCGATCAGCACCGGCACCTCGATCCCGGCGGCCTCCGGTGACGTCATCAGTCGCCGCGAACCACGCAGACAGGCGGCAAGCGCGCGGCGATCGGAACGGGTCTGGTCGGCGAAGGCGCGAAACGTCCGCCCGACCGGGTCGGTGACGTCGTCAAGCGACGGCGCTTCCAGCGCGGTGGCGACGTTCTCGCCGGGGCCGCCGCCCTCGATCAGTCCGATGCCGATGCCGCCAAGGATCGCGGAGCGCAGCCGTTGCGGCCGCTCGCGCGCGAGGATTGCCGTCATGCGAGACCCCAGCGAATAACCCATCACGTCGGCGCGCGCGATCTGCAGATGGTCCAGCAGCGCGATGACGTCGTTCGCCATCGTCGCGATTTCGTAATCGGCGCAATCGTAGAGCTTTTCGGAATCGCCGTGGCCGCGATTGTCGAGCGCGATGACGCGGCGGCCGTCTTTCTTCAGGTCGGAAACCCAGGTCGGGTACACCCAGTTGACATTCTTGCTGGAAGCAAAGCCGTGCACGAGAACGATCGGGTCGCCCTCCCCCTCGTCGAGATAGGCAATTTCGACGTTGCCGTTGTGAAAACTCGGCATCAGCAAATTCCATGTTTTGCGGATAGGGAACGGGCGATCTTGCAACGCAAGCAAGTCTAGCCGTGGGCGACGGCACCTGCCAGGGCGGGATCGGACGGCAAAGCAGCGATCGCCGCCTGCTTCCTCAATCGCCGCGCCTTGCTACGGCGCAGCCACGCTTCCGTGGCACGCTCGGTGGTTGCCTTGACCGACGACAGGAAACCGAACAACGCCAGCAGCGCGCCGAACACCCACATCGCCAGATGGAAAGAGCCGGCGGCCAGCAGCAACGCGCCGCGACCGAGAATCTTGATGATCGCGCGGGTCTGGCCGCCCTTGGATTCGGCAAGGCGGGCCGCACGCGCGACGTCCTTCGGCCCTTGCGCGATCCGCAGCGTATCGAGCGCGCCGCGGGTGCCGGCCTTTTCGCCGACGCGACCGACATCCTTCGCCAGCCGCACCAGCGCGCCGGCCTTTTCGGCGCGATAGGCCGCCTTGACCGCCCTGACGGTCTCGCCGGGCCGCAGTACCGAGCCGTTTGCGACCGCCCGCTGCAGCAGCGGCGCATCGACGACCTCGCGCGCCGAGCGGCCGGCCCATTGCGTCAGCCCCTCGCCCAGCCGTCCGACCTTGCGGGCGTCCTTGACCATCGTGAGACCCGCGCGCACTGGCGCGACGCCGCCTGCCGAGACGTAGGTCGCAGCGGTCACGGCAAGGCCGACCGTTGCAAGACCCAGCACCAGGCGATCGACTTCCGCGCCGGTCGCCAGGTGTTGACCCTCGCGCACCACATCCCTGATGTCGCCGAACACGAAAAGATCGCCGGCCACCGTGCCTGACAGGCTCGCCACGTCGTCGGCGCTGCCGGTCACGAGGCCTGTGGCGAATCGCTTCGCAAAATGCGTCACGCTGCCGGCGTCGGCGACGGCAGCGCTGACCCGCATCGACAGTTCGTCACTGACGATGACGCCCTTGTCGCGGGCGAGCTGGAGAAAGCTATGGGCGAGATCGGAATCACCCTCCGTGAGGGCCGCCTCTATGTTTTGCGCAACCAACGCCTGATTGCTCCGCAAGGCGGAATTGATCTGGATATCCGACAGCGCCGCCGGGTCATCTTGCGCAATCAGAATGGCGCCCGCCTCGCGGGCATGCGGCCATAGTGCCGCGCAAATGGCGACGCTGAGCGCCATTCCCGCCAGAGCCAAGCTGAGCCGCAGCTGCCTCATCCAAAAAGTCCAATGTTTCGGTCATTCTAAGATGGTATGCTGATTTTAAGACACAACTGCCCCGACGAAAGAAGGGCTTTTCTCCCACGACAAGATTGTGTCGAATTTGCATAGGCAAATCTGCGGCCGGGCCCCTCCAGATTCGGCTCTAGGAATCATCGGAACCCGCAACTATGGTCCGCGGCGTTTCGAGGCTGCCGCCCCGTTTTGATTGCGTCCGCCCGTCGTTGCTATCCAAGGTGAAGCTGATGTCCGATCATGTCGTCCCGCATTTCCACAACGACGCCGGAGTCTCGGTAATCGAGATCGGCTCGCAGGAATTCATGTGCGTGGGCGCCAACCCGCCGTTCGACCATCCGCACGTGTTTCTCGACCTCGGCAACGACAACGAGATCATCTGCCCGTATTGCTCCACGCTCTATCGGTTTGCGGTCGATCTCGCGGCCGGCGAGGCTCGCCCGCCGGAATGCGTCGTGAAGGACAAGGTCGCCTGACCTTTCGGTGCCTGCTCCACGCACCATCATCGTTGCTGGTGCCGGGATCGGGGGACTGACGGCAGCACTCTCGCTCGCCGCCAAAGGCTTCCGCGTCACCGTTCTGGAGAAAGCCGAGCGGCTGGAGGAAGCCGGCGCGGGCCTGCAGCTTTCACCGAACGCCAGCCGCATCCTGATCGGATTGGGCCTCGAGCCGCGGCTCACCCCGCGCGCAGTGGTGCCGGAGGCCGTGAACATCATCAGCGCGCGCGCCGGCGGCGAGATTGCCCGCCTGCCGCTTGGCGAAGCCGCCGGCCTTCGCGCCGGCGCACCCTATTGGGTGGTGCACCGCGCCGATCTGCAAGCGGCCCTGCAGGCCGAGGTCAACGACCATCCGGACATCGATCTGCGGCTGGGCTGCCAGTTTGAGGACGTGACGGCCCATGCCAAGGGGCTGACCGTGGTCCAGCGCCGCGGCGACCGAAGGCAACGGGAATTGGCAGCGGCCCTGATCGGCGCCGACGGGATCTGGTCGGCGGTGCGAAACCATCTGTTCCCCGAGGTGCAACCGCAGTTTTCCGGCTTGATCGCCTGGCGGGGGACGCTGGACGCGACGTCGCTGCCGCGCGAATATACCGCGCCGCGGGTGCAGCTCTGGATGGGACCAGCGGCGCATCTGGTGGCCTATCCGATCTCGGCCGCGCGGCAGATCAACGTCGTTGCCATCGTGCCCGGAGTCTGGAACCGGCCGGGCTGGAACGCGCCCGGGGATGCCAACGAACTGAAAGCCGCCTTTGCCTCCCAGCGCTGGCCCGCGACGGCGCGCATGCTGCTCGGCGCGGTCGACGGCTGGCGGCGCTGGGCGCTGTTCACACTCCCCGACCTCGGGGAGTGGACGAATGGCGCCATCGCGCTGCTCGGCGATGCCGCCCACGCCATGTTGCCGTTTGCCGCCCAGGGCGCGGCCATGGCGATCGAGGATGCCGCCGTGCTCGCCAACACCCTGAGCGAAAACGCATCCGGCGATCTTGCTGATATCGCGGCGGCGCTGAAACGCTATGGGCGGCAGCGGCGCGGCCGCGTGCTGCGGGTGCAACGCGCCGCGCGGCGGCAGGGACGCATCTACCATCTCACCGGCCCGATGGCGCTGGCCCGCGATCTCGCCATCCGGGCGATCGGACCGGAGCGGATGTTGGCCCGGCAAAACTGGATCTACGATTGGCAGGCTTGAGCGGCTGCGCGGTCAGTTCACGCTGCGGCTGCCCTTCTTGCCGCCCTTGGCTGGCGCCGACGCCACCGACGGCGGAACGTCCGGCTTGGAGTCCTGGCACCGGTTGCGCTGCCAGGCTTCCTCGGCCAGCTTCGATTGTCCGCGCAAGGCGATGTAGTCGTTGCGGTAGGCCATCTCCGACACGACCGAACCGGCGACGCCGGTTTCGGCCTTCGTCATCAACCCCTGCAATTCCGCGGTCCTGGTCGCGAGGTCCTTGCGCGCCGTCTCAAGCTGTTTGCAGTCGTAGAGATCGTATTTGGCGGGATCGGCAAAGGCCGGCGAAATGGTGTCACTCATTCCGGCGCAGCCGGAAAGACCGGCTCCAACTGCGACCAACGCCAAGGCCGCAAGGCCGCGCGAGATCAAATGGCGATGGGACAGCGAGTTGGGCATCAGACCGTGGATAGGTGGATTGTGTTGAGATTGCCTAAAGCCCGCCGCAGGTAAACACCCCAAGTGTCCGCATTGAGGCTTTGCTTTGGTTCGCCCGGTCACTTAAAGGTGGGCCGCGCCATGTCCGGACCACGTGCCAATTCCATTTATCCGGAAAGCGCGCTAAGTGACTGATATCGTGAGACAAGCGGACGTGGCGGAACTGGTAGACGCAAGGGACTTAAAATCCCTCGATGGCAACGTCGTGTGGGTTCGAGTCCCACCGCCCGCACCAGCCTTCGCTCGCGAAGCGAGTGAAGGCTGCCACGCCGAAGCCGAACGGCGAAGGCGGGCCTGTCGCCGCGAGCTACGGCTTGGCAAGCCACTGTCTTGATAGGTACGACGGGGCACCGAGAGGCACGGGGACACCGCATTTGCCGCAAACCGATCTCTTCGAAATGCGCCGGCTGGAAATGCTGAGCAACACCATCTTCGGCGTGGCCATGACGCTGCTTGCTTACGACCTGCCCAAAGCCAGCAGCTTCACGCAATCGCCAAGCTGGATGGGCCTGCTTCACGTCTACGCCCAGCCGGTGATCGCGCTGATGATCAGCTTCATCGTCGCCGGCATGTTCTGGTTCAGCCATCACCGACGGCTCGCGGTGGCGCCGGAAGGCGGCCGGGGCGTGGTGTTTCTCAACCTGTTCTTTCTGCTCTCGATCATCCTTCTGCCGGTGACCAACGGGCTCTACGGCGCCTATCGGCTCGATGGCGTGCTGGCGGTGCTTTACGGCGTTCACCTGACCATCATCGCCACCCTCAACGCGGTACTTTGGATCCTCGCGCTCAGCGGCCGCAGCGATCGGCGCCTGATGGTGACGGCGGTGCTTCCCGTCCTTGTGTTCATGTTCGGGACGGCCATCGCCTTCGTCTCGCCGAAGATGGCCCAGTTCACCTGGGGCCTGGCGTTCCTGGCGCCGTTCGCGGGCTGGCTTGCGGCGAAGCGGGCCAGCTAGGCCGCCACCTTCGCTTCGGCGACCGTGAGCAGCCGTTTCGCCTCGTCCGCGATCGCCCGCTCCATCTTTTCCTGGAATTCCCTGCGTGCCAGGCCGGGCGCGATCGGCGGGAGGAACGAGAGCGTGACGGTGCCCGAATGCATGATCAGGGTCTTCTTGCCCCAGAACAGGCCGGAATTGCACGCGGCGGGAACGACCGGAACGTCGAGATTGGCATATAGCGCGGAGATGCCCGCGGACTGGAACGTGATGGGCTCATCGATCGCCTGCCGTGTGCCTTGCGGAAACAAGAGCGCCTTGCGCCCCTCGCCCACGGCGCGGCGCGCCTCATCGACCATCTGGCGAAGCGCCTGGCGGCCGGCCGAGCGGTCGACCAGGATCATCGGATAGCGCTCCAGGAACCAGCCGACCAGCGGCAGCTTTCGCAGCTCCTTCTTGGCGACGATGCTGGCGTCCGGAAAGATCGCGCACAGCGCCGCGGTCTCCCACAATGATTGATGATTGCAGGCAATGATGCAGGGCCCGTCGGGCACATGTTCGCGGCCTTCGACGCGATAGTCGAGGCCCACCACGTATTTCATCAGGAACATGATGCCGTTGGCCCAGACCTGGGATACAGCGCGGACTGTCGCGCTGCTCGCCTTGAACAGCGCCAGAAACGGCACCGACAGCGAGACGGCCAGCGTCAGGATCACCACGGCGGCATCGAACAGGATTGATCTCAGATAGTGCAAACGTCAGTTCCCTCGGGCCTCGATGCGGCCTCCCATACAGCACTTTTCCGGGGTCGCACAATCGCAGCCACCTTGCCGGGATGGCCGCACCATGGGTTGACCCCATTGCCGCTTCAAGATTGCCCGACATTCTCTATCGAAACAGTCGCCGGCGCGCCCAATCTCATATTGGACGCTGGACGTGTTTGCGGGGTCGAAGCCGGATCTCGCAGCGCAGGAACGCAACGCACACAAAGATGTTGTCATGCACACAAGGAGTGTGACCACATGGCCCAACAGCCTCTCGATAAGCCGGCCGCCGCCGGGCGCAAGCTCTCGCAGGACCGGCCCTCAGACCGGCAGCCGACCCAGATCCCCTCGCCGCTGGCGAGCGATGGCCCGGAATTGATGCGAGATCCTCACTGCTGACCGTCACCTTTCGCGGGCGCGCGAAGTAATCACGCGCTCGCGGCAAATTCCTGATGCCGGCCGGGCGCCGCATCGAACAGCGCCCTCGTGTATTCGTGCTGGGGCGCGGCGAAAACATCCGCGGTGGCCCCCTGCTCGACGATCACGCCGCGCTGCATCACTGCGATGCGGTCGCAGACCTGGGCGGCCACCCTGAGATCGTGGGTGATGAACAGCACCGCCAGATTGAACTTCTTGCGCACCTCGTCAAGCAACTTCAGCACCTGATCCTGCACCGAAACGTCGAGCGCCGACACTGGCTCGTCGCCGATCAGCAATTCCGGCTCCATCGCCAGCGCGCGGGCGATACAGATGCGCTGGCGCTGGCCGCCGGAGAACTGGTGCGGGAAGCGGTCGAGCGCGGCCGGCGGCAGATGCACGATCGCCATCAGGTCGCGCGCGCGCTGCATGGCTTCCTTGCGGCTGACACCGAAATTCATCGGGCCTTCGATGATCGCCTCGCCGACCGTGCGGCGCGGATTGAGCGAGCGATACGGGTCCTGGAAGATGAACTGGATGCGCCGGCGCATCGGGCGGAACTTTGTCTCCCGCATCGCCGCGATATCGACCCCGTCGATCTTGATGCCGCCGTCGGTGGCGTCCACCAGGCGCGCGACGCAGCGGGCCACCGTCGATTTGCCCGAACCGGACTCGCCAACAATTCCGAGCGTCTCGCCGCGGCGGATCGTCAGCGAGACGTCCTTGACCGCCGCCACCACGCGCGCCTTGGGCTGGAACAGCGAACGCTTGCCATAGGTCTTGAACAGATTTTCCGTCTGCAGCACCACCGGGCCGGTGACCGGCGACCGTTTCGGCGGCGTCATGCTCGGCACCGCGCGCAGCAGCATCTTCGTATAGTCCTCGCGCGGATTGCGCAGCACCTCTTCGCAGGGACCTTGTTCGATGATGCGGCCCATCTGCATCACCACGACGCGGTCGGCGATCTCGGACACGACCCCGAAATCATGGGTGATGAACAGCACGCCGGTCTTCTTGCGGCCCTGCATTTCCCGGACGAGCTTGAGGATCTGCGCCTGCGTGGTGACGTCGAGCGCCGTGGTCGGCTCGTCGGCGATCAACAGCGCCGGATCGAGCACAAGGGCGGCCGCGATCATGATGCGCTGGCGCTGCCCGCCGGAGAGCTGGTGCGGATAGGCGTCGATCATCTGTTCGGGATCGGGCAGATGCACCGCGCGCATGATCTCGAGCACGCGGGCGCGCTGTTCCTTCTGGTCGAGCGCGGTGTGGACCTCCAGCACCTCGCGGATCTGGTCACCGACCCGTTCGACCGGGTTGAGCGCGGTCATCGGCTCCTGGAACACCATGGCCATCCGGGTGCCGCGGATCGCGCGCAGCTCGGCGTCGGATTTGGTCAGCAGTTCATCGCCCTGCAGCCGGATCGAGCCGCTCTCGACCTGCATCGCGGCCTTTGGCAGCAGGCCCATCACGGCCTGCGCGGTCACTGATTTGCCGGAGCCGGATTCGCCGACCACACAGACGATTTCATCCGCGCCCACCGTGAGGTTGATGCCCTGTACGGCGTGCGGGCGGTCGCCGCCCTTGATGGCGACAGACAGATTGGAAACTTCGAGAACGGGTTCGCTCACATCACACCCGTTTCGCCATCTTGGGATCGAGCGTATCGCGCAGGCCGTCGCCGAGCACGTTGACGGCCAGGATCGTAAGCGCGAGGCAGATGCCGGGATAGATGATGTTGTGCGGATACAGGCTGAACACCTGCCGGCCCTCGGCCATGATGTTGCCCCAGGTCGGTATCTCCGGCGGCACGCCGATGCCGAGGAACGACAGGATGGCTTCCACCAGGATCGCCGACGCGCAGATGAAAGTGCCCTGCACGATCATCGGCGCGATCGTGTTCGGCAGCACGTGCCGCCACAGCAGTTTTGGCGTCGACGTCCCAAGCGTCACCGCCGCTTCCACGTAGGGCTCCTCACGCACGCTGAGCACGATCGAGCGCACCAGCCGGACGACGCCCGGGATCTGCGGCACCGTGATGGCGATGATCACCGTCCAGACGCTGGAGCGGAACAGTGACACCATGGCGATCGCCAGCAGGATCGCCGGAATCGCCATCAAGCCGTCCATGATGCGCATGATGATCGAATCGAGGATGCGGAAGAAACCGGCCAGCAGGCCGATGAACAGGCCCGCGGCAACGCTGATCAGCGCGACCGAGACGCCGACCAGCAGCGAGACGCGGGCCCCGTAGATCACGCGGCTGTAGACGTCGCGACCGAGCCCGTCGGTGCCGAAGGTGGCGATCATCTTGATCCGCTCACCGGTGTCGGTGCGCATCGTGAATTCGGCGCCGGGCACCTTGTTGCGCGCGATCGGGCTGATTGCGGTCGGATCGATGGTGCCGAGCCACGGCGCCAGAAGGCCCATCAACAACACGATGGCGATGATGGTCGCGCCGAACATCACGCTCGGGTTGCGCAGCAGCTTGCGGAACGCGGCCGGCTTGCCCGGATTCGCGGGCAGCACGGGTTCGTTGATCGTCGCATCCACCATCAGTAGCGAATCCTTGGATCGAGGACGGTATAGATCATGTCGACGGTCAGGTTGATCATCACATAGACAAAGGAGAACAACAGGATCACGGCCTGGATGGTCGGATAGTCGCGGGCCAGAACCGCGTCCACCGTCAGCCGGCCGAGACCCGGGATCGTGAACACGCTTTCGGTCACGACCACGCCGCCGATCAACAGCGCGACGCCGAGGCCGATCACGGTCACGATCGGAACCGCCGCATTGCGCAGGGCGTGACGGAACAGCACCTTTCGCTCCGATTGTCCCTTGGCGCGGGCGGTGCGGATGTAATCCTCCGACAGCACCTCGAGCACGCTGGTGCGGGTCATGCGCGCGATCAGCGCCACATAGATCACCGACAGCGTCACCGCCGGCAGCAACAGCCGCAGCGCCCAGCCGCCGACGCCTTCCGAAATCCGCTGATAGCCCTGCACCGGCAGCCAGTTCAGCCAGATCGAGAACACGTAGATCAGGAGATAGCCGACGACGAACACCGGCACCGAAAATCCCAGCACCGAAAAGCCCATCACGAGGCGATCGAGCCAGCTTCCCTGCCAGTGCGCCGCCATCACGCCGAGCGGCACCGCGACGCACACCGCGATCAGCATGGTGAAGAACGCCAGCGACAGCGTCGGTTCAATCCGCTCGCCGATCAGCGAGGCCACCGTCTTCTTGAAGAAGAAGCTCTCGCCGAAATCGCCGGTCAACACTCTGCTGGCCCAGATGGCGAACTGCCGCAGCATCGGTTGATCGAGACCGAGTTGCTGGCGGATCTGCGCGATCTGCTCGCTGCTGGCGCTGTCGCCGGCCAGGATCGCCGCCGGATCCGACGGCGTCATCCGCAGCATCATGAAGATGAAGACGGCAACGACCAGCATCACGGGAATGGTGCCGAGCAGTCGCCGGAAGAGATAGCCATACATGGACATGGTTTGCCCGTATCCTCGAACGGCACGGGTGGAGCAGGGTCCCCCACCCGTGCCGCTTGGATCACTTGGTGATTTCGATGTTCCAGAACACCGGCGCCGGCGCGAACACGAGGCCCTTGACGTTCTTGCGGAGCGCCAGCGGCGACACATACTCACCCACCGGGATTTCGGTGGTGATCTCCATGTTGCGCTTCTGGACCGCGTCCGCGATTTCCTTCTGCTTCACCGGATCGAGCGCGCGGGCGAAATCGTCGCGCAGCTTCTCCATCGTCTCGTCGCAGGGCCAGCCGAACAACGCCTTGTCACAGGCCGAGTTGAGGTACCCGGTCGAAACCGGATTCATCACGTCGGCGGCGACCCAGGCCGTGAGAAACGCGTTCCACCCGCCGGCGCTCGGCGGATCCTTCTTGGCGCGTCGCGCAACCAGCGTCTGCCAGTCCATCGACTGCATGTCGACCTTGAAGCCGGCCTTTTCCATCAGCGATTTGGCCACCGGCGCGAGGTTGGTCAGCGACTTCAGGTCCGTCGAATGCATCAGCAGAACCGGCGTGCCGTCATAGCCCGCCTCTTTCAGCAGTTCCTGCGCTTTCTTGGTGTTCGAGGTCAGAACGGCGTCGGTTCCCTTCTCGGAACCGAACGTCGTCTCGCAAATGAACAGGGCCTTGCAGACCTTGATGTAGTTTTCATCGCCGATGGTCGCCATCAGGAAGTCTTCCTGATTGAAGGCGTACCACAACGCCTGGCGGATCTTCGGATTGTCGAACGGCTTGTGCAGGTGATTGGGGCGGAAGACGTATTGCAGCTTCGCCATTGGCGAGATCACCACGTCGATGTTGGGATCTTTCTTCAGCCCGCCGAGCAGATCGTGGCTGGGCTGCTCGATCATGTCGATCTCGCCCTTCTGCAGCGCGTTGATCGCCTGCTGCGCGTCGGAAATGGCGCGCCACTCGACGCGATCGATCTTCACGACCTTGCCGCCCGACACGCTGGACGGCGGCTCGGAGCGCGGCTTGTACTTGTCGAACTTGACATAGACGGTCTTGTCGCCCGGCTTCCACTCGTCCTTCTTGAACACGAAAGGTCCGGAGCCCGTGAAATCCTCGATCTGCTTGTTGGGATCGGTTTCGGCGACGCGCTTCGGCATCATGAACGGAACGTTCGACGAGGGTTTTGAAAGGCCAAGCAGCACCAGGCCTGTCGGTTCCTTGAGCTTGATGGTGAAAGTCTTGGCATCGACCGCGGTGATCGTATCGACGAAGGTCATCATCTTCTGGCCGAGGGAATCCTTGGCGGCCCAGCGCTTGATCGAAGCGATGCAGTCTTCCGACGTGACCGGTTGCCCGTCATGCCATTCCAGTCCGTCGCGCAGCGTGAAGGTGTAACTTTTCCCGTCGGCCGCCGCTTCATACTTGTCCACCATCTGCGGCTTGACGGCACCCTTCTCATCCTGCGCGAGCAAGGTGTCGTAGATCATGTAGCCGTGGTTGCGGACGATGTAGGCGGTGGTCCAGATCGGGTCGAGAATCTTCAAATCCGAATGCATCACCACGCGCAAAGTGGTCTGGGCGAGCGCGGGAGCCGCCAATGTCGCCAGGCTGCCGGCACAAGCCGCCGCCAAGACTGCTTTCCTAAACACGTTCATTTCTTCACCTCCATGGTCGTCTCGACGCCCGAACGCCCATTATTCGGGCCCCTGCCCGTTTTCTGACCGGACTATAGGGTCGATATTCAGCTTCACAAACACCTTTTGACCCGACGACTGGTGACGCCGGCGCTCAGGCAGAAATCAGGACAGTCTTGCGGACGGTCCTTCGCGGACGGCTTGCAGCCGCCGCCGATGCTTTGCAGTCCCGGTTCAGCTCCGCCAACACGCCTCATCGGAAAGCTACAATCAAAAATGATGCCAGAATGCGGGCACCCCGGAGGCATGCGCCGGGAAAGCCAGCTGGCACCATGTTTGCCCTTTACAAACTGACCTCCGGTCCCTCTCGTAAAGCCCCGCATCCAACCTCCGACATTCCGGCCCAACCGGGAGGACGTTCATGAATCCTGCCAACCTTCCCTTCGATTCCGAAACCATGCTGCAGGGCTTGCGGAGCTGGGTCGAATGCGAAAGCCCGACCTGGGATGCGTCCGCGGTCGATCGCATGCTCGACCTTGCGGCGCGCGACATGGCGATCATGGGTGCGACCATCGAGCGCATCGCCGGCAGGCAGGGTTTTGCCGGCTGCGTCCGCGCGCGCTTCCCGCACCCGAAGCAGGGCGAGCCCGGTATCCTGATCGCGGGTCATCTCGATACCGTTCACCCGGTCGGCACGCTGGAGAAGCTGGCATGGCGGCGCGAAGGCAACAAATGCTTCGGCCCCGGCATCTTCGACATGAAGGGCGGCAACTACCTCACCCTCGAAGCGATCAGGCAACTGGCCCGCGCGGCGTTCACGACGCCGCTGCCGATCACCGTGCTGTTCACGCCCGACGAAGAAGTCGGCACGCCCTCGACCCGCGACATCATCGAGGCGGAAGCAGCGCGCAACAAATACGTGCTGGTGCCGGAGCCGGGCCGTCCCAACAACGGCGTGGTCACCGGGCGATACGCCATCGCCCGCTTCAATCTCGAAGCCGTCGGCCGGCCGAGCCACGCCGGCGCGACACTTTCTTCCGGCCGTTCGGCGATCCGCGAGATGGCGCGCCAGATCATCGCCATCGACGGCATGACGACGGAGGACTGCACCTTCTCGGTCGGCGTCGTGCATGGCGGCCAATGGGTCAATTGCGTGGCCACGACCTGCAGTGGCGAAGCGCTCAGCATGGCCAAGCGGCAGGCCGATCTCGATCGCGGCGTGGAGCGGATGCTGGCGCTGTCGGGCAGCAGCAACGACGTCACGTTCAAGGTGACGCGCGGCGTAACCCGGCCGGTATGGGAACCGGATGCCGGAACGCTGGCGCTGTATGAACACGCGCGCGGGATCGCCAAGGGCATGGGCCTCGAACTGCCGCACGGCAGCGCCGGCGGCGGCTCCGACGGCAATTTCACCGGTGCGATGGGCGTTCCGACGCTGGACGGGCTGGGCGTGCGCGGCGCCAACGCGCATACGCTCGATGAGCATATCGAAGTCGACAGCCTGGCCGAGCGTGGCCGATTGATGGCGGGGTTGCTGGCGACGCTGACTTGAGCGACGCCGCTCCGCCCTCTCCGGTCATTCCGGGGCGGCGCGCAGCGCCGAACCCGGAATCTCGAGATTCCGGGTTCGCTTCGCGCCCCGGAATGACGGCGCAAACGTCATCGCATCTCGCGTAGAGAAAATCCTCCCTCCAATTGCTAACGCCCACGCGGCATGCAAAACGGGATTGCTCCTCCGCTTGCGCTTGCCGCGATGACCCGCTTAACGTCCCCCGACCGAACGCATCGACCGAGAGACTTGATGACCCGCATCGCCGTTGGCGCCTTTCTGCACGAGACCAATACGTTCGCGCCGACCAAAGCGACCTATGAGAATTTCGTCCATGGCGGCGGCTGGCCGGCGATGGCGCATGGCGCCGACGTGCTCAAGGTGATGCGCAAGATCAATGTCGGTCTTGCCGGTTTTGTAGAGGCCGCCGAAGTCAATGGTTGGGAACTGGTGCCGACGATCTCGGCGGCCGCGGTCCCCTCCGCCCATGTCACCACCGATGCGTTCGAACGCATCATGAAGGAGATCGTCGACGGCATCGCAGCCGCCGGACCGATCGACGGCGTCTATCTCGACCTGCACGGCGCCATGGTGACCGAACGTCACGACGACGGCGAAGGCGAAACGCTGGCCCGCGTGCGCCAGGTGATCGGCAAGGACATTCCGCTGGTGGTGAGCCTCGACCTTCACGCCAATGTCTCGCCCGCGATGATGGAGCATGCGGACGCGCTGATCGCCTACCGTACCTACCCGCATGTCGACATGGCCGAGACCGGACGAGCCTGCGCAAAGCATCTTGCACTGATGCTGAACTCGAAGGCCCGTTTTGCAAAGGCGTTCCGGCAATTGCCGTTCCTGATTCCGATTTCCTGGCAATGCACCTATGACCAGCCGGCCAGGGGCATCTACGAAAAACTCGCGGCACTCGAAAGCGAGGCAGTACCGACACTGTCATTCGCGCCGGGTTTTCCGGCCGCCGACATCAGGGATTGCGGTCCGAGTGTGTTTGCCTATGGACGCACACAGGCCGATGCCGATGCCGCCGCCAACCGGCTCGCGGCGCTGGTCGAGAGCCACGAAGACGATTTCGACGGCCGGATCTATTCGCCCGATGACGGCGTGCGCCTCGCGATGGAGCTGGCGAAATCGGCAAGCAAGCCGATCGTGATCGCCGATACCCAGGACAATCCCGGCGCCGGCGGCGATTCCGATACGACGGGAATGCTTCGCGCGCTGGTGCGCAACCGAGCCTCCGGCGCCATCGGCGTGATCTACGATCCGCAGTCCGCCCGCGCGGCGCACGCGGCCGGCGTGGGCGCCACCGTGACGCTCGATCTCGGCGGCAAGTCGGGCATATCGGGCGACGCGCCATACACGGAAAGTTTCGTCGTCGAAAAACTGTCGGATGGAAACTTCGTGGCGACCGGCCCGTACTACCGTGGACGCGACATGGAGATGGGGCCGTCGGCCTGCCTGCGCATCGGCGACGTGCGCGTGGTCGTCGCCTCCTACAAGGCACAGCTGGCGGACCAGTCGATGTATCGCTATGTCGGCATCGAGCCGACCGAACAGAAAATCCTGGTCAACAAGAGCTCCGTGCACTTCCGCGCCGATTTCGAACCGATCGCCGAAAAATTGCTGATCTGCGCCGCGCCCGGCGCGATGCCCGCCGATACGGCAACGCTGCCCTGGACCAAGCTGCGTCCGGGCATCCGTATCAGGCCGAACGGCTCTGTCTTCGCTCCATCCACCCCATTCCGCTCCCCCTCCAACGTCACTGGATAACAGCCATGCCCACCATCGACCGTATCGACGGCTATGCCGAGGAACTCACCGCCATCCGGCGCGATCTGCACGCCCATCCCGAAATCGGGTTCGAGGAAGTGCGCACGTCGGGCATCGTGGCGGAGAAGCTGCAGAGTTGGGGCATCGAGGTGCATCGCGGCCTCGGCGGCACCGGCGTGATCGGCGTGCTCAAGGGCAAGGGCAGCGGCACCAAGCGCATCGGACTGCGCGCCGACATGGACGCGCTGCCGATGGAAGAAAACACCAATCTGAAATGGCGCTCGACGATTCCCGGCCGCTTCCACGGCTGCGGCCATGACGGCCACACCACCATGCTGCTCGGCACCGCGCGCTACCTCGCCGAGACCAGGAATTTCGACGGCACCGTGCACTTCATCTTCCAGCCGGCCGAGGAAGGTCTCGGCGGCGCCCGCGCCATGATCAAGGACGGCCTGTTCCAGAAATTTCCCTGCGACGAGGTCTACGGCCTGCACAACGCGCCCGACCTGAACCACGGCGAGATCGCGATCCTGCCGGGACCGGCGATGGCCGGCGCCGATTTCTTCGACATCACCATCCAGGGCTATGGCGCCCATGGCGCGATGCCCGAACGTTCCAAGGACGCGGTCGTGATCGCAACGACGCTGGCGCAGGCGCTGCAGACCATCGTCAGCCGCAACGTCGATCCCTTGAAGTCCGCGGTGCTGTCGGTGACGCAGATCCATGCCGGTTCGGCCAACAACGTGATCCCGGGCGATGCCCGGCTCGGCGGCACCGTGCGCGCCTTCGACGACGGCGTCCGCGCGCTGATCCGCGACCGCATGCGCAAGATCTGCGCCGGCGTTGCCGCGACGTTCGAGTGCGAAATCACCGCCGACATCCGCGACACGTTCAGCGTGCTCGTCAACCAGGAAGAGCAGTCGAAGGTGGTCGAGGCGGTAGCCAGGACCATCGTCGATCCCGCCAACGTGCTGACGCGGTCCGCGCCCAAGATGGGCAGCGAGGATTTCGCCGACATGATGCAGGAGATTCCCGGAGCCTATTTCTGGGTTGGTCACGAAGGCTCGGTGCCGGTCCACAATCCGGGATTCGTGCTTGACGACAAGATTCTGCCGATCGGGGCCAGCGTTTTCGCCCGCATCATCGAAACCCGTCTTCCGGCAGGTTCGCATGCATGACCCCGTCGCCAACGACGAAGTCACCTCGCTGCATGATCTGTCAGCGACCGACCTGATCGCCGGCTACCGTGCCAAGCAATTCTCGCCGTCGGAGGTGATGGAGGAAGTGATCGGGCATGTCGCGGCGTGGGAGCCGCACATCAAGGCGCTCTACCTGTTCGATCCGGAGGCCGCGCGCGCCGCAGCGAAAGTCTCGACCGACCGCTGGCAGAAGGGCGAACCGGCGGGCACGCTCGACGGCATTCCCGTCACCATCAAGGACAACATGGCCACCAAGGGCCAGCCGGTGCCGCTGGGGTCAGCCAGCGTCAGGCAGGTTCCGGCGGAGAAGGATTCGCCGCCCGCCGCGCGGTTGCGCGAGTCCGGCGCCGTCATCTTCGCCAAGACCACGATGCCGGATTACGGCATGTTGTCGTCGGGCCTTTCCAGCTTCCATTCCCTCACCCGCAATCCCTGGGATCTCGCCAAGAATGCGGGCGGCTCCTCTTCCGGCGCCGGCGCGGCGGCCGCAGCCGGCTATGGCCCGTTGCATCTCGGCACCGATATCGGCGGCTCGATCCGGCTGCCGGGGTCATGGTGCGGTCTCGTCGCGCTGAAGCCGAGTTTTGGTCGCGTGCCGATCGATCCGCCCTATGTCGGCCGTGTCGCCGGGCCGATGACCCGCACCGTGGACGACGCCGCGCTGATGATGTGCGTGCTGTCGAAGCCGGATCGCCGCGACGGCACCAGCCTGCCGGCCGACAACAGCTTGCACTGGAAAGTGGTCGACAAGCCGCCGCGCAAGCTGCGCCTCGGCCTGATGCTCGACGCCGGCGCGGGCCAGAAGCTCGAAAGCGAGGTTCGCGACGTCGCGATCAAGGCCGCCAAGGCGTTCGAATCCGCCGGCGCTGTCGTCACCGAGGTGGACGGCATCCTGACCCGCGAAATGCTCGACGGGCTGGATAATTTCTGGCGCGCCCGGATGTGGGACGATCTGCTGAAGCTGGCGCCGGAAGTACGCGGCAAGACGCTGCCCTACATCCTCACATGGGCGGAAACCGCGGCCAGGCTCTCGGGCGTCGACGTGGTCCGGGGCTTCAACGCCACGATGGCGATCCGCGCCGCGGCGGCAAAGCTGTTCCATGACCTCGATTACGTGATTTCGCCTGTCGCGCCGGTGGTGAATTTCCCGGCCGAGTTCGCCTCCCCGGTCAACGATCCGCACCGTCCGTTCGAGCACATCGCATTCACCGTACCCTGGAACATGGCCGAAAACCCCGCGATCTCGATCAATGGCGGGTACGACGCCAACGGCTTCCCGATCGGGGTGCAGATCGTCGGGCGCCGCTTCGACGACATCGGAGTGCTCGGCATGGCCAAGACGTTTGAGGGCCTGCGCGGAGCGCAGCGCCCATGGCCCTCGCCGCCGAAGTAGATTTCTTGGTCATTCCGGAGCGCGCCACTTGGCGCGAACCCGGAATCCATGCCTCCACGTATTCGACCGTAGCTGTGGGTGCTTGGATTCCGGGTTCGCCGCTTCGCGGCGCCCCGGAATGACGATATAGCAATCACCAACGCAAGAAACACAACGGAAGGAAAGCCCATGGCGTACGAGACCATCAAATACGACGTGGAGGACCAGATCCTCACCATCACGCTGAACCGGCCCGACAAGCTCAACGCGTTCAACGGCACCATGCAGCAGGAAATGATCGACGCGTTCGACGCGGCCGACAAGGACGACAACATCCGCGCCATCATCGTCACCGGCGCGGGCCGCGGCTTCTGCGCCGGCGCCGACCTCTCCTCCGGCGCCAACACCTTTGACCGCGACGCGCGCCGCGGTCCGGTGAAGCGGCTCGCCGATGGCAAGGTCGACTACAGCGATCCGCAGGTGCGCGACGGCGGCGGCCAGGTGACGCTGCGGATCTTCAAATGCTTGAAGCCGGTGATTGCGGCCGTCAACGGCCCGGCCGTCGGCATCGGTGTCACCATGCAGCTGGCGATGGACATCCGCATCGCCTCGGAAGCCGCCCGCTTCGGCTTCGTATTCTCCCAGCGCGGCATCGTACCGGAAGCCGCGTCGAGCTGGTTCCTGCCGCGCATCGTCGGCATCGCGCAGGCGCTGGAATGGTGTTATTCCGGCCGCGTCTTCCCGGCGCAGGAAGCGCTTGCCGGCCGCCTCGTCAGCAAGGTGGTGCCGCCGGACGACCTGCTGCCCACGGCGCGCGCACTCGCCAAGGAATTCGCCGCCAAGACCGCCCCGGTGTCAGTGGCGCTGATCCGCCAGATGATGTGGCGCATGATGGGCGCCGACGATCCGATGGAAGCCCACAAGATCGACAGCCGCGGCATCTACGCCCGCGGCCGCAGCGACGATGTCAAGGAAGGCGTGGTCTCGTTCCTGGAAAAGCGCCCGGCGCAATTCAAGGACAAGGTGTCGAGCGACATGCCCGACTATTTCCCGTGGTGGCAGGAACGGGAATATAAGTGACACCGCAACAGTCATTGCGGGGCGATGCGCAGCATCGAACTATGGGGCGCTCTTGCGCCCCTGAGAATCTCGAGATTCCGGGTTCGCATCTTCGATGCGCCCCGGAATGACCGAGCTTAATGGAGAGGGCGTCGTCCTGCTGCACGGAATCAGCAGGACGGCGCTGTCGTTTCGAAAGATGCAGCTGGCGCTGGAGCGTGCCGGTTTTGCCACCCTCAATCTGGACTATGAAAGCCGCCGCAAGGCGCTGGAGGGGCTGGCGGAGGACATCCATCCCGCCATCCAGCGCTTTGCCGAACGTACCGAAGGCTCGATTCACTTCGTCTGCCATTCGATGGGCGGCCTGCTGGCCCGCGTCTACATCGCGCGGCATCGCCCAAAACGTCTCGGCCGCGTCGTCATGCTGGGTACACCGAACAGCGGCAGCGAGATCGCCGACCGGCTAAAGCACTTCGGCGCCTACCGCGCCTTCTTCGGACCGGCCGGACAACAGCTCGGTACCCAACGCGACGTTGCGATCAGCGCGCTGTTTCCGCCGCTGGAATATCCGGTCGGTATCATCGCCGGCAACCGCTCGATCGATCCGCTGGCCGGCAAGATGCTGCCGAAGCCGCATGACGGAAGGGTGTCGGTGAAGAACACCGAGATCGACGGCATGACGGACCATGTGGTGATCGGCGCGTCGCATCCGTGGCTGGTGCGAAACAGCATCGCGATCGCGCAGACGATCGCATTCCTGCAGGACGGGACGTTCGTGAAGCCGTAGGACGCGACATGAATCGTAGGATTGGAAAAGGCGCGACAGCGACGTGCCCACAATCCGTCATCGAGCTTGAGGCGAGACGGTGGGCACGCTTCCGCCTTCGTTCTCGGAGCTGCCGCGGAGTCGCTTGGCGCACCTGCGACTTTCAGGTCTATGTGGTTCTGGACCCCGCCGCCGCACTTTGTGCCAGATCTCTCGCTTTTCTGAACAGAGTTAGGCCTCTTGTAAACTGGTCGACCGACGTCTTTTCATTCCCCTTGGTGTCCGACGACGTCAGATTGGTACACAAGATGAGGAAGAGATGACTAATTCGGTCCTGGTATGCTGCATCAATTGCATCCGCTTCGATTTCGCCTAAATCCTTGGCCACGATTCTCCTCCGTAATTGAAATATACTGAGATATACATTGCTGCGCTCAGCCGACCGCATGCCCGCGCCCGGAACCGCAATCTCGGAATGGTTGCTCCACTATAATATACAACTCCTACCATCTCAACGACTTTGCCGAACGGCTATCCCATCACGAGCGCCACCCTTCCGATCGCCTTGCGCTCGATCAGGAGCCGCATCGCCTTTGCGTAGTCCTCCAGCGGCAAGCGATGCGAGATGTTCGGGCGAACCTTCCCCGCCTCCGCCCACTCCGTCAACGCCTTGATCCTGACTGCGCCGAGCGCGGGATTTTTACGGACCGCTTCGCCGGCGCGGACGCCGAGCACGCTGGCGCCCTTGATCATCAACAGATTGGTCCTGGCGAGCCCGATGCCGCCGGTGAAGCCGATGATCAGGAGCCGCGCGCCCCAGTTGATGCAGCGCATCGAGTCCTCGAACACCTCGCCGCCGACCGGATCGAACACCACGTCCGCGCCCTTGCCATCCGTGATACGCTTGACGGCGTCGCGAAACGGTTCGCGGTCGTAGCGGATGAGGTGGTCGGCGCCCCTCGCCTGCGCGATCGCGAGCTTCTCTTCGCTTGACGCGGTGGCGATGACGACAGCGCCGAGCATCTTGCCGATCTCCACGGCCGCCAGTCCCACGCCGCCGGCGGCGCCATGCACCAGCAGCACCTCGCCAGGCTGCAGTTGGCCGCGGTCGATCAGCGCGTGATAGGCCGTACCGTGGCCGGCCAGAAAGGTCGCGCCCTCGGTATAATCGAAGGTCGAGGGCAGTTTGACGAGTTGAGCCGGCGTGGCGACGGTCTCCTCGCAATAGGCGCCGTGCCGCATCTTGACGATCACCTTGTCGCCGACCGCGACGCCTTCGGCGCCGTTGATTTCGACGACGTCACCGGCGGCTTCGACCCCGGGCGTGAACGGCAGCGGCGGCTTCAGCTGATACTGGCCCGCCGCCATCAGAACGTCGGGGAAATTCAACCCGGCGGCGCGGATGGCGACACGCACTTGCCCGGGCGCCAGGGGCGCGGCATCGAAGGTTTCCAGGCGGAGGTTTTCGGGCGGACCAAGTTCGCGGCAGACGACGGCGCGCGGCATCAGGCGGCCCGCGCCTTGACGCGCTCCAACGCCTCGCGGATCAGCGGCATGCGGTCGTTGCCAAAATACATGTCGGTCTTGTCGACGAATATCGTCGGCGAACCGAATCCGCCGCGCGCGATTACCTCGTCGGTGTTGGCCTTGAGCTGGTCCTTGATCGCCTGCTGGCCGATGCCCTCGAAGAACTTGACGTGGTCGACTCCGGCCTTCTTGCAGATCTCTGATAGCACCGAATCCTGCGAGATGTCCTTGTCGGCGACCCAGTAAGCTTCGAACACGGCGGTGGCGAACGGCACCATGTCCTTGCCGAGCCAGATGCAACCGCGCATCGCCTTGACGCTGTTCACCGGGAACACCGTTGGCGGCATCTTGATGGTAAGCCCCGCCGAGCGCGCCCAGTCGGCAAGGTCCTTCTTCATGTAGCGCGCCTTGAGCGGCACCGGCGTCTCGCGCGAGGCGTAAACGCTGGGATTGACGGTATTGAAGATGCCCCCAACCAGGATCGGCCGCCAGGTGATCTCAACGCCAAGCTCCTCGGCGAGCGGCTGGATGTTGTGGAAGGCGAGATAGGTCCAGGGACTGGAGCAGTCGAAGAAAAATTCGAGCATGGGGTAGTCCTTTGTGGGTTTGAGCCCGTGTCATTTCGGCGTCATTGCGAGCGCATCGAAGCAATCGAGGGGCGTCATCCTGGGATGGGCTGGATTGCATCGCTGCGCTCGCAATGACGGGGTGAGAGCGTCTTTTTCTGCGCCAGCTCCTTGGCCCGCGCCGAACATCAGCCGTTGGGCGTCGGCGCGCAGTGCAGGTCGATGATGGCTCTCCTTAGGTCACCGGGGTGGGAAATATTCCACCTGCCGGCGACTTTGTTGTTCTGTACCTCGATCATAAGACATGGCAGAGAGGCGCTCAATCAGAACCGAGCGGGAGGCTCCCATGCTGTTTCCAACCACCATCGCAGGCTCCCTGCCCAAGCCGGAATGGCTCGCCGAGCCCAACATGCTGTGGGCGCCCTGGAAGGCCAAGGGCGACGAACTCGCCCGCGCCAAGCGCGACGCCACGCTGCTGGCGCTGAAGCTGCAGGAAGATGCCGGCATCGACCTCCTCACCGAGGGCGAGCAGGCGCGGCAGCATTTCGTGCACGGTTTCCTGGAGAAGGTCGACGGCATTGACTTCGCCCACAAGGTCGAGATGGGCATCCGCAAGGACCGTTATAAAGCGATGGTGCCGCAGGTGGTGGCGGCGTTGAAGCTCAAAGGCCGCGTCCATGCCGACGAGGCCCGCGTCGCGCGCGCCCATACCACGCGCAAGCTGAAGTTCACCCTGCCCGGCCCGATGACGATCATCGATACGCTGGCCGACAGCCATTATGGCGACCGGGTCAAGATGGCGTTCGCCTTCGCCGAGCTGTTGAACGAGGAAGCCAGGGCACTTGAAGCCGATGGCATCAACATGATCCAATTCGACGAGCCGGCCTTCAACGTGTTCATGGACGAAGTGCCGGTCTGGGGCATCAAGGCGCTGGAGCGCGCCGCGCAGGGTCTGACATGCGAGACCGCGGTGCACATCTGCTATGGCTACGGCATCAAGGCCAATGTCGACTGGAAGGACACGCTGGGCAGCGAATGGCGGCAATATGAGGAGATCTTCCCGGCGATCGCCGAAAGCTCGATCCAGCAGGTTGCGATCGAATGCCGTAACTCGAAGGTGCCGCTCGACCTGCTCGCGCTGCTCAAGGGCAAGAAGATCCAGGCTGGCGTGATCGATGTCGCCAGCGACAGGGTGGAGACCGCCGAGGACGTGGTGAAGGTGATCGAGCAGGTCGCGAAATTCGTGCCGCTCAGCGACATCATCGCGACGACGAATTGCGGCATGGCGCCGATGCGGCGCGATATCGCGGAGGCGAAACTGATGGCGCTCGGCGCGGGCGCGAAGCTGGCGCGGCAGAAGCTGGGCTAGTTAGGCAACTCGAACCGCCGTCATGGCCGGGCTTGTCCCGGCCATCCGCGTGCTTCGGCCGTCGCCGCAAAGGACGTGGATGGCCGGGACAAGCCCGGCCATGACGGAGAATGCAGAATGGCCTAAGTCACGATCGCGCTGGGGTGCAATACCGGGCGATACCCGACACTCAGCGCGCGCAATGTTGATGGCGGCGTCAGCAAGAACGCACCGTCGATCGAGGCGGCCATCTCATATCCCGCCATCGACCATTGCAGCGCCCTGCCCCGCACGATCAGAAAACTCTTCTCGCCCGCCTGCACCATCGCACCGTCAGGCAATTGTACTATCGGCATCGGCAGCGGATGCAGCCGCTTCTTGCCGCGCTCAAGCCGCTCGCCGTGGAGCACGGTATCCATTTCCTTCGCGCGGATGCCCTTCACGCCATTGCCCTCCTCCCATGCCGCACGAAACCGTTTCGCATCGTCGCGGCGGCAGAAAAAACATGGCCGGTGACCGGCGGCGAAGGCGGTGGCTTCGTCGAGAAAGAACAGTTCGGTCCAGCTTCGCCGACCCATCACCGGCCGGCGCCAGCCCCTGAACTCGCACAGACAGGTGATCCAGGCCGGGCTCGACCAGCGCTTGTTCAGCAGGGTTTTGGTCGCGGGATCGTGGATGATGCCGCGGTTGCCGGTGAACAGGCCGCGGTGCGGAGTGGCGATGATCTCGCCGGTGGGAGTGAGGCGGTTTTGCAGGGGCATGAAACGCGTCCGCTCTCTCTACCGTCATTCCGGGATGGTCCGAAGGACCAGCCCCGGAATGACACGTCCCTCACGCCGCGCCGTCGCGGATCGGCGGCTGGAACGAGAGTGCGGTATCCCAGGGAAAGAAAATCCAGGTGTCCTGCGACACTTCGGTAATGAAGGTATCGACCAGCGGCTTGCCCTTCGGCTTGGCATAGACGGTCGCGAAATGGGCGTCCGGCATCATGTCGCGGACCAGCCTTCCGGTCTTGCCGGTATCGACGAGGTCATCGACGATCAACAAACCCTTGCCGGTCCCGCCACCGAGCTTTGCGGTGTCCGCGGAAATGCCCTTCAGCACCTTCAGGTCGCCCTGCTTGTCGTGGTCGTAGCTTGCAATGCAGACGGTATCGATCACCCGCACCCCGAGTTCGCGCGCGACGATCGCCGCCGGCACCAGTCCGCCGCGGGTGATCGCGATGACGGCATGAAACGGCCCGACCTCGTTGAGCCGCCAGGTCAGCGCCCGGCAGTCCCGGTGAAACTGATCCCACGAAACCGGAAATGCTTTGCCCGCCCGTTCCTGGGCGCTCAGTTGCGGAGCATCCGCCGCCATTGTCTACTCCTGTCGTGTGCGAATTCGCGCCGCCAGGCGCCTTACCCTGCCAAGCCTCTACCGGGCGACGTTCAATCCCGCCAGCATCTCCTTCACCGCCGCCATCGCCGCGGCGAGCTTTTCCGGATCGCGCGAGCGCACCACCAGATTGGTGTTCGGCTTCTGATCCTCGTCCTGGAACGGATAGCTGCCGATGATGGTGTCGGGGTGAGCATTGGCGATCTCGCGCAAAGGCCCGCCGATATCGCCTTCCCGCGCATTGGCGCGGACCGAGTCGGACAGCATGCGCACGCCCGATTTCAGCTTGGGCGCGACGATGTCCATCATTGCCTGCATGATCGAGGGAATGCCGGCCATCACGATGACATTGCCGAGTTTGAAGCCAGGCGCCAGGATGGTCGCGCTCTGGATCAGTTCGGCGCCGTCGGGCACCCGTGCCATGCGCAGCCGCGCCTCGTTGAGGTCCTGTTCGCTCCAGCGCTCGCGGAACCGCGCCACGACCTCCGGGTGATGGTCGATCGCGACGCCAAAGGCCTTGGCGACACTGTCGGCCGTGATGTCGTCATGGGTTGGCCCGATGCCGCCGGTGGTAAAGACGTAGGTGTACCGATTGCGCAGGGCGTTCAGGGCGTCGATGATGTCCTGCTCCTCGTCGGCGACGACACGGACTTCTTTCAGGTCGATGCCGATATTGGTCAGATATTCGGCGATGAAGCCGATGTTCTTGTCCTTGGTCCGGCCGGACAGGATCTCGTCCCCGATGACCAGGATACCCGCCGTGACAATCTCGCTCATGACTTCTCCCCTGTCCCCGTACCTTTGCGCAAGCAACGCATTGATGTCACGGGGGTTTGCTGCCGAAATAAGCACCCGGCAGCCCTTTTTTAGGGCAGCGCGGCGGACCACCCACCGAAATGCCGCAGGCCAATGCATATCGCGCTGGCCCGAGCCTTGCTACCATCCCGTCAGGTCATGCACTGTGTCGATGGCTTCGGGAGACAGTCAGGATTTATGGCGGTTGCCTTTGACGAAATGAACGGCCCCGGCGGCGAACTCCGGCAGGCCTACCGAGAACTCTCCCGCTGGCTGAAGGAGACGCCGCCAGACGCGCTGGAGTATCGCCGCCAGGAGGCGGAACTGCTGTTCCGCCGGATCGGCATCACCTTCGCCGTCTATGGCGACGCCGAGGCCCAGGAGCGGCTGATCCCGTTCGACGTCATCCCGCGGATCCTGTCGGGCAAGGAATGGGCGATCCTGGAAAAGGGCCTGAAGCAGCGGGTCCGCGCGCTGAACATGTTCCTGCGCGACATCTATCATGCCCGCGACATCCTGCGCGCCAACCTGATTCCCGACGACCTGATCTTCCAGAACCCGGTGTTTCGGCCCGAGATGAACGGTCAGGACGTGCCGCACGACGTCTACGTCCACATCGCCGGCATCGATATCGTCCGGACCGACGCCGACAACTTCATCGTGCTGGAGGACAATGCGCGGACGCCGTCAGGCGTCTCCTACATGCTGGAAAACCGCGAAATCATGATGCGGCTGTTTCCGGATTTGTTCGCCCGCCACCGCGTCGCGCCGGTGGAACGTTATCCCGATGCGCTGCTCTCGACGCTGCGCTCGGTGGCGCCGCTGTCGGCCTCCGCCGAGCCGACGGTCGCGCTGATGACGCCCGGCGTCTACAATTCCGCCTATTACGAGCACTCGTTCCTGGCCGACAAGCTCGGGATTGAACTGGTCGAGGGCCGCGACCTCATCGTCAAGAACGACGAAGTGTTCATGCGAACCACCGAGGGACTGAAGCGTGTCGACGTGATCTACCGCCGCGTCGATGACGATTTCCTTGATCCCCTCACCTTCCGGCCGGATTCGGCACTTGGCGTGCCCGGGCTGATGTCGGCCTATGCGGCCGGCAACATCACGCTGGCGAACGCGGTCGGCACCGGCATCGCCGACGACAAGGCGATCTATTCCTACATGCCGGAGATCGTGAAGTTCTATCTCGACGAAGAACCGATCCTGAAGAACGTGCAGACCTGGCGCTGCCGGGAGCCGAAGGACCTGTCCTACGTGCTCGACAATCTCGGCGACCTCGTCGTCAAGGAGGTGCACGGCTCCGGCGGCTACGGCATGCTGATCGGCCCGGCCGCGACCAAGGCGACGATCGAGGCGTTCCGCGACAAGCTCAAGCGCGAGCCGGAAGGTTTCATCGCCCAGCCGACGCTGGCGCTGTCGACCTGCCCGACCTGCACGGCGGCCGGCCTCGCGCCGCGCCACGTCGATTTGCGGCCATTCGTACTGACGGGAAGCAAGCAGGTGACGATCGTGCCCGGTGGGCTGACGCGGGTGGCGCTGAAGGAAGGCTCGCTGGTGGTCAATTCGAGCCAGGGCGGCGGCACCAAGGACACCTGGATACTGGACGAGTAGAGAGCGAATTTTTCGTATGCTGTCGCGCACCGCCGAAAACCTGTACTGGCTGGCCCGCTATGTCGAGCGCGCCGAATATATCGCGCGCACCATCGACGCGACCTTGCGCGTCACCGCGCTTCCCGCCGCCTATATCGGCAAGACCAACGAATGGGAATCGGCACTGTTGACCGCCGGCGTCAGTTCGAGTTTCCACGAGGCCTATCTGGAAGCCACCGAGCAGAATGTCGTCGAGTATCTCGCGTTCTCGCCGGCCAATCCCTCCTCGATCAAGAACTGCATCGAGGCGGCGCGGCTGAACTCGCGCTCGGTGCGCACCGCGCTGACCTCGGAGATGTGGGACACCATCAACTCGGCCTGGATCGAGTTGCAGGAGGTCTGGGGCAAGGGCACGTCCAGCCGCGAGGAACTGGCAAGGTTCCTCCGCTTCGTGCAGGAGACGTCGCTGCGCTTCGACGGTTCGGCCTACCGCACCATGTTGCGAAACGATGCCTACTGGTTTTCGCGGCTCGGCCTGCATCTGGAGCGCGCCGACAACACCGCGCGCATTCTGGACGTGAAATACCATGTGCTGCTGCCGGAGGAAGAGCATGTCGGCGGCCCGCTCGACTATTATCAGTGGACCTCGATCCTGCGCTCGGTATCCGCGCTCACCGCCTATCACTGGGTCTATCGCGAAACCCTGAAACCGTGGCTGATCGCCGATTTGCTGATCCTCAACGACACGCTGCCGCGCTCGCTGGCGAGCTGCTACAGCAATCTGGTGCGCAATCTCGACCAGATCGGCGTCGCCTATGGCCGCCAGGGCGCCTCCCAGCGCCACGCCCGCGGCATCCGCAACCGGCTTGAACACAGCCACATGGACGATATCTTCCAGCACGGCGTCCATGAATTCATCCAGGAGTTCATTGCGGACAACGCGCGGCTGGGTGAGATCATCACCAAGCAGTATTTGATTTAACGATTTTTGGACAGACGCCACTAAAACACCGTCATGGCCGGGCTTGTCCCGGCCATCCACGTCTTGCTATGCCGATTGAGTGAGAAAGACGTGGATGCCCGGGACGAGCCCAGGCATGACGACTGATAAACTGGGTTCCTCATGCGCCTGCGAATTTCCCACACCACGAGCTATCGCTACGAACCGCCTGCGTCGGGCGTGATCCAGATCCTGCGCATGACGCCCGGCAGCCATGACGGGCAGTACGTCGCCGAATGGCAGATCGACGTCTCCACCGACTCCCGGCTCGACACCCACCAGGACGCATTCGGCAACGTCACCCATGTGCTGACCCACGGGCCGATCGCCGACCTCACCATCCATGTCGGGGGCCTGATCGAGACCCACGACACCGGCGGCGTGCTGCGCGGCACCGACGAGCGGTTTCCGCCGGGCCTGTTCCTGCGCCAGACCGCGCTGACCGAGGTCAACCCGGCGATGGCGACGTTCGCCCGCGAACTGCGCGCGGAATCCGACGGCGACGTGCTCGGTTTCCTGCATGCGCTGATGGTGCAGATCAACGAACACATGGCATTCGACGAGGATCCGACCAATTCCGGCACGTCGGCGGCCGAGGCGTTCGCGCTCCGGCGCGGCGTTTGCCAGGACTACGCGCACATATTCATCGCCTGCGCGCGCTCCGGCGGCGTGCCGGCGCGCTTCGTCTCCGGGCATTTCTTGCGCTCCGACGGCTCCACCCAGCAGCCGGCCGGCCACGCCTGGGCGGAAGCCTATGTGCCCGACCTAGGCTGGGTCGGCTTCGACGCCGCCAACGGCATCTGCACCACCGACGCCCATGCCCGCGTCGCCATTGGCCTCGACTATCTCGGTGCGGCGCCGGTGCGCGGCACCCGCTACGGCGGCGGCACCGAGACGCTGACGGTCGCGGTCAAGGTGGAGCAAGCCGCACGACCGGGGCAGTGGCAGAGCCAGCAATGAGTCGGGACCGTTAGCCACCGGCCGTCATTCCGGGCTCGCGCAGCGAGAACCCGGAATCCAGCGTGCAGCTATGTCGCGGTTAGATGGATTCCGGGTTCGCGCTCGCGCGCGCCCCGGAATGACGGCAGAAAAGCCATCACTTATCCAGCCACACGTCCTCGAACCGCAGATTGTTGTACTGGCTATTGTCGTGCGGCTTGAAGTTCTTGACGTGGGGCTGCCAGCAATTGCCCGCCGAACCGTGCAGGATGACGGGGCGCGCGGCATCATCGACTAGGATCTTCTCGATGTCCCAGACCATCTTGCGCCGCTTCTCCTTGTCGAGCTCGCGCGACTGCGCCGCCAGCAGCTTGTCGACCTCGGCGTTGCAGTATTGGGTATAGTTGCGTTCGGAGTTGCACGAATAGTTCTCGACGATGTTGCCGTCGGGGTCGTCGACGCTGACGCCGGTGACGTTGAGGCCGATGGTGTAGTCCTTGCGCTGCAATTTGGCGTACCAGCGCGGCGTATCGAGAATGTCGAGTTCGGCGACGATATAGATCTTCTTGAGCTGGTCGGACACGATCACCGCCGGATCGCGGTAGGTCGGCAAATTGCGCGTCTGGATCTTGATCGACAGCGGCTTTGAATCGCTGTAGCCGAGCTTCTGCATGATGCCCTGCGCCTCGGCGAGGTTCTTCTCCGTTTCCGAGCCGTAGCCGGTCAGCGTGGCCTGCATCTCGGCCGGCATGCCCCACTCGCCCTCCGGCTTCGGCAGCATCGCGCCGCCGAGACGCGCGGTGCCTTCCATCAAAATGTTGTTGAACGGCTTGCGGTCCAGCGCCAGCGACATCGCCTTGCGGATATCGGGATTGTCGAACGGCGGATTGACTCGATTGACCATCAGGTTGATCAGCGTGCCTGTCGTGATCACCTCGCAGATCGCGTTTGGCGCCCGCGCCTTGACGTCCTTCATCAGGGGAATGCTGACGTCGGAGGGAAAGGTGATGTCGTAATCCCCGGTCGAGAACGCCAGCATGCGCGTGGCGCGGCTGTCGATGGTGCGCACCGTGATCTCGTCGAGATAGGGCCGGTCCTTCTTGAAGTAATCCGGGTTGCGCACGAGGCGGATCGAATCGCCGCGCTTGAACTCGACGAACTTGAACGGTCCGGTGCCGACCGGCTTGGTGCGCATCACCTGCTGCGGCACATGACAGGGATAGACCGCCGAGAAGGCGCTGGCGAGCAGCACCGGCAGGCTCGGCTGCGGCTCGCTCAATTCGAAGGTCGCCTCATGATCGCCGTTGACGCTGACGTCCTGCAGCTTGGTGTACCAGACCTTGCGCGGATTGCGCTTGAAGTCCTGCGTTTCGGCTTTCCCGATCAGCATCCGCCAGGTGCACTGCACGTCCTTTGCCGTGAACGGCTGGCCGTCATGCCATTTCACGCCTTGCCGCAGCTTGAATGTCAGCTTGGTGTTGGTCGCATCCCATGTCCAGCTTTCGGCAAGATCGGGAATGACGGTCTCGATGCTCTCGTGCACCTTGGCGGGATCGAACGTCACGAGATTGTTGAAGACCGCCGCGAACGGCATCACCGAGGCGATGGTCGACTCCTCCAGCAACGAGGTCGAGGGCGGATTGTCGTTGTGATAGAGGCGAAGCGTGCCGCCCTTCTTCTGCGCGGCAGCGGGGCTTGTAACCGCCGGTGCAAGGCAGCAAACCACCGCGAGTGTGGCAAATATCCTGCCCGACAAATTGCTGGTGCGCATTCAGCCTCCCCTGTATTTTCTTCTTCTGTATCGTTGCGAGGCTCAAACGGTAGCGCAGAGGACAGGCCATGTCAGCAGGCGACAAGGTTTTTACCGGCTCGATCCCGGAAAACTACGACCGTCATATGGTTCCCCTGATCTTCGCGAGCTACGCGCGGGACCTCGCGGCGAGGGCTGCCGAACTTTCGCCAAAAGCCGTGCTGGAAACCGCGGCAGGCAGCGGCGCGGTGACGCGCGCGCTGTCGCCGGCGCTTGCACTCGATGCCTGCTACGTCGTGACCGATCTCAACCAGCCGATGCTGGATTATGCCGCCACGCGGCAAGATCCAGACGGGCGCATCAGCTGGCGCCAGGCGGATGCGCAGGCCTTGCCGTTTGAAGACGCCGCCTTCGACGTGGTTCTCTGCCAGTTCGGCGTGATGTTCATGCCGGACCGCCCTTCGGCTTACCGCGAGGCACGGCGCGTGCTGAAGCCGGACGGATGTTTCCTGTTCAACGCCTGGGACCGCATCGAGGAAAACGTTTTCGCCGACGACGTGACGCGGGCGCTTGCGGAATTTTTCCCTGACGATCCGCCTCGCTTCCTGGCGCGCACACCGCACGGCTACCACGACGCCGCCTTGATGCGCGGCGATCTGGCAAAGGCCGGCTTTTCGGACGCTACGATCGAAACCCGGGCGGAAGAGAGCCGCGCACCCTCCGCATACCACGTCGCCGTCGCCTATTGCCAGGGCACGCCGCTGCGCAATGAGATCGAGGCCCGCGGCGCGAATAAACTCGAGGCCGCCACCCAACACGCCGCTTCTGCACTGGCGCGCAAGCATGGCGACGGCGAAGTCGCCGCCAAGATCCAGGCACATGTGATCACGGCGCGGGCATGAGGGCCGGATCGCATGCTATGATTGGCCTATCGCAAACAAATCCCGAGACAGGCCATGGCGACGGTAAAACTGCTTTCCGACGAAGAACTTTCAAGCGAGGCGCGTGCCGTCTTCGACGACATCCGCAAGGTGAGACGATCGGATTTCGTCAACAACTTCTGGCGCGCGCTGGCGCATGATCCCAAAGCGCTGCGCCGCACTTGGGAAAGCGTCAAGGACGTCATGGCGCCGGGCGCGCTGGAACCCAAGGTCAAGGAGATGCTCTACGTGGCCGTGTCGATTGCCCATGGGTGCGGCTATTGCATTCACTCGCACACCGCCGCCGCCCGGGCCAAGGGCATGACCGAGGCGGAATATCACGAGATGGTGGCCATCGTCGGCATGGCGGCCGAGACCAACCGCCTGGTCACGGCGCTTGGCGTTCCCGTCGACGACGTCTTTCTCGTGGACGGGGCGGCAGGACGCACCCCGGAGCCATGACCACCGGCGCCTCGCCGCCTTTGTAAGCCGGCGAGGGCCTGCCGCAGCGCGGGAATTGGGGTTGGACGCCCCCCTGAAATTGGCTACTAATTTTGTCCGCCGAGAAGTTTGGGCGCGTTCGGGGACAGGGAATGACTTATTGCTGCGGAATTCTGGTGCGGGACGGCCTCGTGATGATCGCCGATACCCGCACCAATGCCGGCCTCGACAACGTTTCGACCTTTCGCAAGCTGCACATCTTCTCCAATCCCGGCGACCGCATCATGGCGATCGCCAGCGCCGGCAATCTCGCCATCAGCCAGTCGGTGCTGTCGACCCTGACCGAGGGCATCGAGGATCCGACCACCGGCGATGTCGAGACGCTGATGAACGCGCCGACCATGTTCCAGGCGGCCCAGCGCATCGGGCGCGCCATACGCCTGGTCCATGCCACGGAAGGTCCGGCGCTGCGGGCCGAGGACGTTTCGTTCGACGTGTCATTCCTGTTCGGCGGACAGATCAAAGGCTCGCGGATGCGACTGTTCATGGTCTACACCGCCGGCAATTTCATTGAATGCACCACCGACACGCCGTATCTGCAGATCGGCGAACACAAATACGGCAAGCCGGTACTCGATCGCGCGATGCATTACGACGTCGAGCTATATGAGGCGCTCAAGACCGGCTTGATCTCGATGGATTCGACCATGCGCTCCAACCTCGGCGTCGGCCTTCCGATCGACGTGCTGGTGGTGCGCGCCGACGCCTGCGAGGCCGATCTCAACCACCGCATCGAGGCCGGCGAGCCCTACTTCCACGACCTGCGCTCACGCTGGTCCGCGGCGTTGCGCGCGGCGCACCAGAACATTCCACGACCACCCTACAAAACCCAGACAGAAGCAAAAAACTGAAGGCGAGGAAATTGATGGCCGACGCAAACAACAAGATCGCAGTCGTGACCGGCGCCGGCACCGGCGTTGGGCGCGCCGCATCGCTGGCGCTGATGAACGCCGGCTTCACGGTGGTGCTGGCCGGACGCCGCATGGAGATGCTGGAGGAAACCAAAAAGCTCGGCGACAATATCGGCAAGAGCCTGTGCGTCTCCGCCGACATGACCAGCCCGGAGTCGATCGCGGCGCTGTTCGCCAAGGTGAAGGACAGCTATGGCCGGCTCGACGTGCTGTTCAACAATGCCGGCATGGGCGCGCCGCCGGTCAATTTCGAGGATCTGTCGCTCGAACAATGGCAGGCGGTGGTGAACACCAACCTCACCGGTCCGTTTCTATGCACCCAGCACGCCTTCCGCATCATGAAGGACCAGAACCCGCGCGGCGGGCGCATCATCAACAACGGCTCGATCTCGGCACATGCACCGCGGCCGTATTCCTCCGCCTATACCTCCACGAAGCACGCCATCACCGGCCTGACCAAGGCCTCCAACCTCGACGGCCGCAAATACGACATCGCGGTCGGCCAGGTCGATATCGGCAACGCTGCAACCCCGATGACAGATCGTATGGTCAACGGCCCCGGCGTGATGCAGCCCGACGGCAAGATGATGCACGAGCCGCGCATGGACGCGAAGGCGGTCGGCGATGCGGTGGCCTACATGGCCGGCCTGCCGCTGGACGCCAACGTGCTGTTCATGACGGTCATGGCGACCAAGATGCCCTTCGTGGGACGGGGCTGAACGACCACCACACTCTCGTCGTCCCCGCGAACGCGGGGACCCATACGCCGTGGCGACGATTGGGTGACGAGGTGTCTGCTGCTCGTGTTCACACGAGAGATCACGCGGTATGGGTCCCTGCGTTCGCAGGGACGACTCGCTGAGAGAGCTGAGCCCAGCCTCCTACTCCAGCCGCTCTACTTTTCGCAGCGACGGGAACAGCTTCATCCATAGCAGCGCGATCGCGATGGTACCGACGCCGCCGAGCACGGCGGCGGGCACGGTGCCGAGCAGCGCTGCGGTGACGCCGCTTTCGAACTGGCCAAGCTGATTGCTGGCATTGATGAACAGGAAATTGACCGCGCCGACCCGGCCGCGCATTTCGTCGGGCGTCGAGAGTTGCACCAGCGAGAAGCGGATCACCACGCTGATCGTGTCGGCGGCACCGAGCAGCGCCAGCGCCAATACCGACAGCCACATCCATTGCGACAGCGCGAATACGACGGTGGCCGCGCCGAACACGATCACCGCCTGAAACATCCGCAAGCCCACATGGCTGACGATGCTGTGTCGGGCCAGCACGATGGTCATCAGCAGCGCGCCGACCGCGGGCGCGGCGCGCAAGATGCCGAGGCCGAGCGGGCCGGTCTGCAGAATGTCGCGCGCATAAATCGGCAGCAGCGCCGTGACGCCGCCGAACAGCACCGCAAACAGATCGAGCGAGATGGTGCCGAGAATCGCCGGATTGTCGCGGATGAAGCGGACGCCGGCGAACATATCGTCGGCGGTCGTTTCGTCCTTTGCCAGTTCCTGCCGCTCGGCATGGATGAAGCCGGTGAGGACAGCCCCGATCAGCCAGAACACGACGATGACAAAGTAAGGCAGGCTCGGCGCCAGAACATAGGCCAGCCCGCCAAGCGCGGGCCCGGTGATGGTCGCGACCTGGGCGGCGCCGGAGGAGATCGCGGTGGCGCGCTGCACCGAGCCTTTCGGCACGATCAGCGGCAACAGCGCGGCCGTTGCCGGGCTCTCGAACGCACCGGCGATGCCGATCACGAAAGTGGCGATGAAAATCTGCGGGACGCTGAGCCAGCCGGCAAAGGTGCTGACGGCCAGAAACAGCGCCGTCGCCGCTTCCGCGATCTGGCAGAGCTGCACCACGCGCTTGCGCTCAAACCGGTCCGCGGCGTGGCCGGCGACGAACACCAGCAGCGCCGTCGGCAAAAACTGCACCAGCCCGACCATGCCGAGCTGAAAGGCGCTGCCGGTGAGATCGTAGACCTGCCAGCCGATCGCGACCGCCACGATCTGGCTGGCGAAGCGCGACAGGCTGCGCGAAAGCAGGAAGAACAGGAACGGGCCGTGCCTGAGCAGTTCGCGGGCGCCGACCGGGGTGGTTGAGGACATGGCAAGATCGGTGGCCGAGCGGGATGCAGATGTCAACCGGCGGACCCGCAGCGTGGCATTGCGCGGCGGCCCGGCCCTTGCATAATCGCTCTCGGCGTTGGCGGGGGGCGTATGTTGCAACTGCAATCGGCGTTTGGCGTACTGGCGCTGCTGGCGATCGCGTGGGCGCTCAGCGAAAACCGCCGCGCGGTGTCGCTCCGCCAGACTGCGGTCGGGCTCGCCGCTACCGTCGTCACCGCGCTGGTGCTGCTCAAGCTGCCGCCGGTGGCCAAAGCGTTCGGCGCCATCAACGACGTCGTCAGCACCATTTCGGCGGCGACGCGCGCCGGCACCTCCTTCGTGTTCGGCTACCTCGGCGGCGGCGCCCTGCCCTTCGACCTCAAGGCGCCCGGTGCGGATTTCATCCTGGCGTTCCAGGCGCTGCCGATCGTCCTGGTGATGAGCGTTCTGACGACGTTGCTGTTCCACTGGCGCGTACTGCCTCCGGTCGTGCGCGGCATGGCATGGCTGCTGGAGCGCACGCTCGGCATCGGCGGCGCCGTGGGCCTGTCCACGGCCGCCAACATCTTTCTCGGCATGGTCGAAGCGCCGCTGTTCATCCGGCCCTATCTGGCGCAGCTCACGCGCAGCGAATTGTTCATGGTGATGACCGGCGGCATGGCGGGCATCGCCGGCACCGTGCTGGTTCTCTACGCGACCTTCCTCGCGCCGCTGATCCCGGACGCGGCCGCGCATTTTGTCATCGCGTCCGTGCTGGGCGCGCCGGCCGCCATTCTCGTCAGCCTGATCATGGTGCCGGAGACATCAGACAAGCGCACCGGCGGCGCGCTGGCGCATCCTGACGCCCATGCGTCCAGCACGATGGACGCCATCGTCAAGGGTACCACGGCCGGACTCGAACTGCTGCTCAACATCGTCGCGATGCTGCTGGTGCTGGTGGCGCTGGTCTATCTCGCCAATGCCGTTCTCGGCCTGTTGCCCGACATTGGCGGCGCAAGGATTTCATTGCAGCGACTGCTTGGCTACGCGATGGCACCGGTGTGCTGGCTGATGGGCCTGCCCTGGCCGCAGGCGGTCACGGCGGGCAGCCTGATGGGCATCAAGACCGTGCTCAATGAACTGATCGCCTATGTCGAGTTGTCGAAACTCGGCGCAGACGCACTCGATCCGCGCTCGCGGCTGATCATGCTCTATGCGATGTGCGGTTTTGCTAACTTTGCCAGCCTCGGGATCATGATCGGCGGCCTCGGCGTGATGGCGCCGGAGCGGCGCGAGGAGATCAATGCGCTGGGGTTGAAGTCGATCGTGTCAGGCACGCTGGCGACCTGCCTGATGGGGGCGGTGGTGGGGGTGATGACGTGAGGCGACGCCGTCACCCGCCGTCGTCATTCCGGGGCGTCCGAAGGACGAACCCGGAATCCAACGGGCCACAGAGCGAATGGCGAATTGGATTCCGGGTTCGCGCCAAGAGGCGCGCCCCGGAATGACGAGGGCGGATGACGGCGCGCGTTACCCCGCCAATTCCACCGTCTTGAACTCCGCCGGCAGGATGATCTCCAGCAGCTCGACGTCATCGGAATAATCCAAAATCATGTGCTTGACGCGCGGTGGCTGGGTCCAGGCGCTGCCGGTCTGCATCAGCGTTTCGCCCTCGCCTTCCATATAGGTCTTCACCCAGCCCTTGAGCACGTAGACCATCTGGAATTCGATGTCGTGGTAATGCAGCTTCGAGACTTCCGCCGGATTACACGGCCCCTGCAGGCGGATCACCTGCGCATGCGCCAGGCCGTGCGTGGCTTCGCCGATGCCGAGGTCGCGATATTTGGCGTAGGCGCGCAAGCCATCAGCCTTGAAATCTTCCTCGCGGTGATGGCTGATCGCGATGCGCTGCGTCGGCCGGACCTTCTTGGCCGGCTTGGCTTTGGCCGCGCCGCTCGCTTTCGACGCGACTGTCTTGCGGGCTGATGATTTGGCCGCTGCCTTGTGGCCCGACCATTTCTTTTTAACGGCGGGCTGCGCCGCGGCGCGTAACGCGACTTTCTTGTTGGCCATGGTTTCCTCCCTGCTTTTGTTATGGCGGAAGGCTAGCACAGATTTTTCTTGTCGTCGTAGGTGGGCTAGCCGAAGGCGTAACCCACCGATGTACGTGCGGCGGATGCAGATGCGGTGGGTTACGCTGCGCTACTCCACCCGACGAAACCTTCAATGCAGGTGAAACACCCCGTCCACCGCGCGCAGTTCGGCCGGCTTGATCAGCTTGGAATGCGCGACCGTGACGGAATACAGCGGGCCTTCGAGCTTTTCCTGCCAGAACGCCAGAAAATCCTTCAGTGCCGGGAATTTCGGAAACAGATCGTAGTTCTGCCAGACATAGGTCTGGAGCAACGAGGGGTGATCCGGCATCCGATAAAGAATCTGCGCCGTCGTCAGCCCGTAACCCAGCACCTGCTTCCGGAAATCATCGGAAACAACTCCAACCCGCGAGACCATGCCAAACCTCCATTGCTGGAGCGCATTCGTCGTGGTGGCCATACACCGAGCCAACCCCGGCGGAGATGCGCTCACATGAGAGAAATGTGACGCATGAGACCAACCCATCACAAGCCTAAATGTTTAACGGTCTGTTGAAAAAGGTCGCGTTAGCAGCAGCTTACCGCACGTGCTAATACGGGACTGGGGAGTTCCTCGGACCGATTAATCATGATGAATGAAATTGGCAGGCGTCATATGGGACTGCTAATTTTTCTGCTAGAAGCCCTTGTTCCCCGAACAAGTCTGGCCTAAATCACCTTCAGCCGCGCTGGCACTCGCAGGCGCGGACTGCCAAAATTTCAGAATCCGACAACACTTCCAGAAACTTAGGAGGACTGCATGAAATTCCGTCCGCTTCACGACCGCGTCGTGGTCAAGCGCATCGACGCCGAAGAGAAGACTGCTGGCGGCATCATCATTCCGGACAGTGCCAAGGAAAAGCCCTCGCAGGGCGAGATCGTCGCCGTCGGCCCTGGTGGCCGCGACGAAGCCGGCAAGCTGATCCCGATCGACCTCAAGGTCGGCGACCGTGTGCTGTTCGGCAAGTGGTCGGGCACCGAGGTCAAGATCGACGGCGAAGACCTCCTCATCATGAAGGAGTCCGACGTCATGGGCGTGCTCGACGTCCCCGCCGGCACCAAGAAGAAAGCCGCCTAAGCCAACGCCTGCCACGCTCACACCTGAGGAGCGCCCGCAAGGCGCCTCCCCGACCGGGTGAGCAAAAGCAACAACTCAGGGAAATCCAATATGTCAGCCAAAGAAGTCAAATTCGGCGTAGACGCCCGCGACCGCATGCTGCGCGGCGTCGACATCCTTGCCAATGCCGTCAAGGTCACGCTCGGTCCGAAGGGCCGCAACGTCGTGCTCGACAAGTCGTTCGGCGCCCCCCGCATCACCAAGGACGGCGTCACCGTCGCCAAGGAGATCGAGCTCGACGACAAGTTCGAGAACATGGGCGCGCAGATGGTGCGCGAAGTCGCCTCCAAGTCCGCGGATGCGGCCGGCGACGGCACCACCACCGCGACCGTTCTGGCGGCTGCGATCGTCCGTGAAGGCGCCAAGTCGGTTGCCGCCGGCATGAACCCGATGGACCTCAAGCGCGGTATCGACCTCGCGGTGGAAGCCGTGGTCGCCGACCTCGTCAAGAACTCCAAGAAGGTCACCTCGAACGAGGAAATCGCCCAGGTCGGCACCATCTCCGCCAATGGCGACGCCGAAATCGGCAAGTTCCTCTCCGACGCCATGAAGAAGGTCGGCAACGAGGGCGTCATCACCGTTGAAGAAGCCAAGTCGCTGGAAACCGAACTCGACGTCGTCGAGGGCATGCAGTTCGACCGCGGCTACATCTCGCCCTACTTCGTCACCAACGCCGACAAGATGCGCGTTGAAATGGACGACGCCTACATCCTGATCAACGAGAAGAAGCTGTCCTCGCTGAACGAACTGCTGCCGCTGCTCGAAGCCGTGGTGCAGACCGGCAAGCCGCTGGTCATCGTCGCGGAAGACGTCGAAGGCGAAGCGCTCGCCACCCTCGTCGTCAACCGTCTGCGCGGTGGTCTGAAGGTTGCCGCCGTCAAGGCGCCGGGCTTCGGCGATCGCCGCAAGGCCATGCTGCAGGACATCGCGGTTCTGACGGGTGGTCAGGCGATCTCGGAAGATCTCGGCATCAAGCTCGAGAACGTCACCCTGCAGATGCTCGGCCGCGCCAAGAAGGTGATGATCGACAAGGAAAACACGACCATCGTCAACGGCGCCGGCAAGAAGGCCGACATCGAGGCGCGCGTGGCGCAGATCAAGGCGCAGATCGAGGAGACCACCTCGGACTACGACCGCGAGAAGCTGCAGGAGCGCCTGGCCAAGCTCGCGGGCGGCGTAGCCGTGATCCGCGTCGGCGGCGCGACCGAGGTCGAGGTGAAGGAGCGCAAGGATCGCGTGGATGACGCGATGCATGCAACCCGTGCGGCTGTCGAAGAAGGCATCGTCCCGGGCGGCGGCGTCGCCCTGCTTCGTGCTTCCGAGCAGCTCAAGGGCATCCGCACCAAGAACGACGACCAGAAGACCGGCGTCGAGATCGTGCGCAAGGCGCTGTCCGCGCCGGCCCGCCAGATCGCGATCAACGCCGGTGAAGACGGCTCGGTCATCGTCGGCAAGATCCTGGAGAAGGATCAGTACAACTACGGCTTCGACTCGCAGACCGGCGAATACGGCAACATGGTCTCCAAGGGCATCATCGACCCGACCAAGGTGGTTCGTGCGGCGATCCAGAACGCGGCTTCCGTCGCGGCTCTCTTGATCACCACCGAAGCCATGATCGCCGAACTGCCGAAGAAGAACGCCGGCGGCCCCGCGATGCCTCCGGGCGGCGGCATGGGCGGCATGGATTTCTGATCCGGCCGTTCAGGCGCTACGCAAGGAATGCAGAACCCCGGCAGCGATGCCGGGGTTTTTGTTTTGGGCGATGCGATCCGCGCAACCCGCGATAACACCAGTTGATATTTCCCGCACACGGGCGGTACCATGACGCCGTCATTCCGGGGCTCGCGAAGCGAGAACCCGGAATCCAACTATCAGCCTGCTCATGGCCTGTCACGTCTACCTGCTCGCCAGCGACAGGAACGGAACGCTCTATATTGGCGTGACGAACGACATCGTGCGCCGCGTCTGTGAGCACAAGAGCAAGGTGGTCCCCGGCTTTACGAAGCGGTACGCGGTCGACAGACTCGTTTGGTACGAGATTTACGAAGATCCCACGTCGGCGATCACGCGTGAGAAGGAATTGAAGAAGTGGCGGCGGGAGTGGAAGATCCGGCTCATTGAGGAACAGAATCCTCAGTGGATCGATCTTTACCCGCAAATATCTTCCTGAGTTTTTGGATGCTTGGATTCCGGGCTCGCCGCTGCGCGGCGCCCCGGAATGACGGTGTCTGAGGGGCCACCCGTGGGCGGCCCCTCTTCTCATGCATTCTCCGCCGACCTGATCCGCACCAGCTTCGTCAGCAGCGCATCAAAACCCTGGCCGTCGCCGGCGTGCAGGTCGATGCGACCGACTTTCTCCACCAGCCGCTCCAGCGACTCCAGCTCCTTGAGCCGCAGCAGCAGCGGGTTCTCCTCCATCAGCCTGGCGGTGTTCAGGAGCGAACGCGTTGCCGCGGTCTCTTCCTGGCGGCGGATCAGGTTTGCTTTCGCGACCCGCTCCGCCTCCACCACCTTGTTGACGAGGTCGCGGATCTCGCCGGGCAGGATCACGTCCTTGACGCCGAGTTCCGTCACCTCGACGCCGCTGTCGGCGATGCGCTCGCGCACATAGCCGCGCAGCTCCGCGTCGAGCACCGCCTTGGCCGACAGCACTTCGTCGAGCGTGCGGCCGGCCACCGCCTCGCGGATCGCGAACTGCACCAGACGGTACAGCCACGCATCCACGTCGGGCACCGACGCGACCACGCGCTCGGGGTCGACGATCCGGCGGAACGCCGTCAGGGTCACACGCAGCGCGATGCGATCCCTGGTCAGCATTTCCTGCGCAGTGATCTCGACCGCCTGCGGACGCAGGTCGAGGCGCTTGACCTCGATCTTGCGGCCGGCGATCCAGAACGCGTGGCGGCCCGGCGCAAGCCGCTCCTTGAGCCGGCCCTCGACGTAAAGCAGACCGGCCTCATGGTTCTCGACCACCGCTTCCGTCACGATGGTCGGGCGGTTACGCTCGATCATCGCCAGGTGACGCTCGGTCACACGGATATCGTTCGCCACATCGATGCGCTCGACATCGATCGTGGTCGCGACCTTCCAGTAGACACGCGCCTGCCAGGGCGTCATCAGGTGCACCGGACGGCCGTCGAGGTTGACGATGGCGACCTCGTTCGCCTTCGTTTCCACCGACTCGAACAGCGCCTCAGCCAGATCGGGCCGCGCAGCCTTCAGCACCGCATAGCGCTCCACGGGGAATTCAGCGCGAACGACGCTGAAGATCTCCGCCGTCAGCTGACCGCGCAGATCGACCAGCCGGTGACGGCCGGGTTCGAGCACGCGCTCCAGCCGGCCGTCGCGCATCAGCAATGCGCGCTCGCCATCCTTCACCGTCACATTCTGCATCAGCACATGCCAGTTCACGACACGTCTCCATGGTTTGCCGTCCGGCCCTCGCAGGGTCGGAAAGCGGGTTTCGCTTGCAAAGGACGTGGGGACGCGGACGACGCTTCCTGTCGAGCTCGGCGGGCCGGGCTTGAGCTCACGCGACGACGGGCGCACGCGGACGGTCACGCGACTTTCGTCGCGCGGTCGCACGTTGCCACCCGGCGTCAACGCAAGCGGTATCCACCGCGGCGCAAAGCCGGTCTCACAGTGTCTTGGTTCGGACGAAAAGCCTTGCGGCGATGCGGCCGGACTGCGACTGAAGCGCGCGTCCGGTCCCCTTCAGAGGAATCAGCGTTGCAGGCTGAACCGGAGCGGAGCGGGAATCGAACCCGCGACAGGATGATTAGAAGTCATCTGCTCTTCCAACTGAGCTATCCCTTCGTGGTGTGATAGACCGGAATCGAACCGGCGACCTTCGGCTTTCATCGACGCTCTGCCGCTGAGCTACTATCTCGCCTTCACCTGGCGGAACACGAAACCGGAAACCGGCCCGCGCCAGTCGGGATCACAACGAGCCCGAACCCATGGCCAACGCGAAGGAGCGCGTCAATAAACGAAGCCCCTCGCCGACGCAAGAGCATTTTTTGAATTCTTCCCGCGTCGTGACTTCACCGCCACGGTGCGATGGCGACCTCCTGACGGTCATCGGCCCGCGCGGCGCGAATTGCGATCACCGCACGCGCAGACCTATCCGTTCGGACCGCAACGACGAGGGTCCGCCATCGATACCCGGCGCGCGTGAGAAATAGATGAGGCCGGCGCGGCCGACGATATTCTGGAACGGTACATAGCCGACCGCCGAGAGCGCGCGACTGTCGGTAGAATTGTCGCGGTTGTCGCCCAACATGAAGAAGCAGCCGTCGGGCACCGTGTAGACATTCGTATTGTCGTAGAATCCGTTGTCGACGCAATCGAGCGTCTCATAGCTCGTGCCGTTGGGCAGGGTCTCGCGCCAGCGCTTGATGGATCGGCTGCCCCTTCCGCACGGCGCTTCGTCATCCACATCGGTCAATCTCTGCCGCACGACCGCCGCGCCATTGATCACCAGCAGGCCTTGCCGCATCTGGATCGTGTCGCCGGGCAATCCCACGACGCGCTTGATGTAATCGACCGAGTCGTTTCTCGGCATCCGGAACACGACGACGTCGCCGCGTTCGGGCATCGATCCGAGAATGCGTCCCGAAAACAGACGCGGCGAAAACGGCAGCGAATAACGGCTGTAGCCGTAGGCATATTTCGAGACGAACAGGCTGTCGCCGTCCAGCAGGGTCGGCATCATCGAACGGGCGGGAATGTAGAACGGCTGGAACAGGAAGGTCCGGAACAGGATCGGTGAGAAGATCGGGATCGCCACGATAACAGCGAGGGCGATGATAACGATCCTGCCCCATCGTCGTGGGGATCGGCCTGCCGCCTGTACCAATGTCATGGGATTACTCAGCCCCGATCACGCGCAGCCAAGATAACCCAGATGCCGACAAGAACAATCCAAAATTGAATCACAGCTCCGCGTCAGGTGACGCCGCACTTCCCGGAAAATGCGGCGCCACCCTAGCGACCAGAATCAGGAACGCGGACATTCAGCCTGACGCCGGCCAAACCGCAGGAACGCTTCACCACTAACTCAACTATTAATTGTAGTTCGTCCGTCTCTTCCGTATGCGCCAGCCAACCGGCGGGCGTGATGGCATGAGACCACAAGCGCCGGCGACGGGATGTGACCTTCGCAACAGAGCGTGACGGGGTCGCGACAAGAGAAGATGCCGCCGCGGGAATCGCGCGCGTCAACTCGAAACGAATTCCAGATGATCGGGACTGCGGCGCGCCCGCCGCTATTGGATCTTTGCCAGTACCGCGAGACGGCGGATGCCCTTGTTCTTGTAGGCGTCAAGAAACGCGTAATAGTCCGCGAACGACACGCAGCCGTTGGACTGGCCGCTCGGCCCGAGCATGTAGGTGTGCGCGAGCAGCCCGTCGCGGCCGTGGATCTTGTCCTGGCCGCCGAGCGGGGTCATCCGCAGCGCCGGGACGCCGTGGAACAGCGCTTCGCGCGGCTTCAGTTCATAGATGTGCGGCGGCGTCACGCCCTGCATCCGCACATGCGAATAGCGGATGTCGTCCATCTTCGAGCCGAGGCCGGAATGCGCCTCGAGCCGGGTGCCGTCCGGCAGATACACCGTCTTCGCGGAAATGTCGTAGACCGCAGTCTGGCGGTCATAGGGCGGCGAACCGCCCATCATCGGGTTCTGGCTTCTCGTATCGATGATGCTGCCGGTGACGTTAGCGTCTGCGGACGCATAGGCCAGCAAACCTCCGCCGGCCGGCGGCTTGCCCCACAGTTTTTCCACCATGTCCTGCCTCTCGCCGGAGGCGATCGACATCACGGCGGCCTTGGCGCGCTGCGCCATGTCGCGAAGCGAAGAGCCCGACGATTTGGCGGGCTCCGGCGACTTGGTCTCCGTCTCCTTCGGCGCAGCGACCGGAACGTTCAACGCAAGCTTGGTGGCGGGTGCGGCAGCCTTCGGCTTGACGTCAAGCTGCTTCGCCGTCGCGACGGCCTTCGGCGTTTCCACGGTCGGCGCAGCTTCCGCCAGCTTCGTCGATTCATCCGGCCGAGCCGCGACGGATCGGGGCAGTTCGCCCTGCGGGGCCGACGCGGCAAAGCGCTCGTTGAACATCAGCGCGTTCGCGACATTCTCCGGCGACGGCATCACCAGCGGCCGTTGCTCCAGCGATGCGAAAATCTCGTTGAACGCCGGCGGCACGGGGCGCTCGGCGACGCGCGCGGACTTGGCGACCAGGGGCGCCTCGAAGGCGGCGCTGTTGACGGTCGGATAGACGTTGGCGCCGAACACATTGCTGTAGACGGTCCAGGCGCAGCCAAGCACGAGGCCTGCGACTGCAACACTGCCGAGCAGATATTGGGGAATGATCTTACGGGAAGGTCTTCTGCGGTTACGCACCGCAGGCCCCGACGCACGCTTACGCTTACTCATTCACACGAAGTCCAGAACAACAACGCCACAAGGTCCCCGCTTGATGCTGCGCCCCTTCAAAGTCCCGTCAGCGTCTCGCAGAGGTAGAGAGCGTCATTAAGGCGACTTTTAGTTAAATCCGCATTAAACTTGGCTGGCCCCAGAAATATCTGCAAGCGCTTGGAACTTCGAAGGAAATTTAGACCATAAAAAGGCGGAAGTTCAGCCGGGAGGGGGAACATTCCCGAGTTTCGCCTCTTCGATGTCCCATATTGGGCCACGTCAAAGCCTCCCTCCTTGAACGGGTGGAATTCGGTCCCCGCCAGCCATGGCGACGACGAACAAACGCAGCGCGTGCCGCATCTTGACGACGAGCCGGCATGCTCCGCCAAGACCTCTGGCAGCCGGCGAGAGGCCATCGGATTTTCACCCAGATCGACGCCGACAAATGTCACGCCCGCGCGGGCGCAGAGGCGGGAAATCTCCAAAATTGGTAGATGCGCGCCAATCTTCGCAATCGATGAGCGTGCCGTCGTCTCCCACGGGTCGGCTCAAGCGCGAAGAACCACCGCCTGCAACCGAACCGTCGCCGCTTTCGGGCCGGCTCGGGCGATCTTGCAGCTTTGGCCGGATTGTCGAACCTTTGTTGCCGCCGATCGACATATTAACGCCGGCCAATCGCTTTTGCATGGCGGGCCAGGTTCGTGATACGGTTACGTATCACCCACGCCATTTTTCGCCTACGCCCGAAGGGAAAGCTGCCATGAACCTGCTGGCACGCGCCGGAACCATCGTCGCCAGTCTCGGCCTTCTCGCCGAAGCGGCGTTGGCCCAATCCGCGAATTCCGGTTGTGCGGCGACGCCGACCGGCTTCGGAACGCAGACGCTGCGCTGTCCGACCGCCATCACGATCATTGCCGAAAGCGGCGCAAAATTCGAGCTGAAGGATCGCAACCGCGATGGCCAGGTCGACGCGGTCGAACTCGGCCATCGCGCCCTGCTGCTCGAGGTGCCGAAGAAGCCGGGCCGTAGCACGTTTGACGTGGTGACGCCGCAGGCGATCGCGGCGGTGCGCGGCACCAAATGGGCGGTCGACGCCGAAGGCGCGAGGACATCGGTATTCGTCGTCAATGGCCGCGTCCGGGTGGCGCGGCCCGCCAGTCGCGGCAGCGTCACGCTCGGCGCCGGGGACGGCGTCGATGTCGAGCCGTCGGGCGAATTGATCGTCAAACGCTGGCCGCCCGCCCGCGTCGCCGCCCTGATGACACGGTTCGGACTGTAGCAGCCACGCCCATGAGCCGCCGGCATCTTCACATCCTGGCTGCGTTGCTCTGTACGGCACTATGGGCGGGCGCCGTCTGGTTCGGTCATGCGAGCGGCCATTTGCTTTTCCTGGACCGCGTGGAGGCGGCGCTGTCAGACCTCAGAACGGCGGCGCGCGGCATCAAGGCGGCGCCGGACGTGGTCACGATCGTTGCGATCGACGACACCGTTGTCAAACTCGGCGGCGCCTACCCGCTGCCCCGCTCCGAGATCGCCAGGATCATCGAATCGATCGCGCACCTCGAGCCGAAGGTGATCGCGATCGATATTCTGCTCATCGACAAGGGGTCTGCCGAAGGCGACGCGGCGCTCGCGAATGCGATAGCGGCGAGCCCGACGGTGCTGGCCGCGGCGGCCGTGTTTTCGAACACCGTCCAGCCTTCGCCGGAGAACGACGCGCCGCTGGCCCGCCTGCCGCAGGCCGATCACTTCCTGCAGCCGCTGCCGATGTTCGCCAAGCGTGCTGAGATCGGGATCGCCAATGTGGCCACCGGCCAGGCCGGAACACCGCTGTCGGTGCCGATGCTGTTCCGGACAGGGGACAAGATCGAGCTGTCGCTTCCGCTCCGCGTGGCCTCCATCGCGCTCGGCCGCGACCTGACCATCGAGCCCGACCGTGTGTCGTTCGGCGACCGCTCGATTGCCACCACCGGCTATGCGCTGCCGCTTTCCTACTACGGCCCGCGCCGCACCATTCGCACCGTCAGTGCCGCCAATCTGCTCGGCGGCCAGATCGACGCGGCGGCGATCCGGGACCGGATCGTCGTCCTCGGCGCGACCGCAACCGGCGCCGGCGACTTCTTTCCGACGCCGTTCGATTCGCTGCTGCCAGGGGTGGAAATCGTTTCGACCGCGATCACGCATCTGGTGGCCGGCGACGGCATGGCCCGCGGCGGATCGGTTGGCGTCGCCGAGGCCTTCACGACGATCCTCTTTCCGGTCTTGCTGGTCGGCCTGCTGGCATGGCGCCGAAACGCAATCGGGCTGGTCACCGTCAGCACGATGATCCTGGCCTGGGCCGTCGCCAATACGGTCGCCTTCGCGCACGGCATCTGGCTCGACGCCGCGACGACAATCGCCGCGGCACTGCCGCCGGTCGTCATGTTCGGCACGTTGCAACTCTGGTCGGGGCGGCGCAATGCCCAGCATCTTGCCGTCGAGAACAGGCTGCTCGGGCAGTTCCAGCCGCCGCGCCTGCAGGAATGGTTGAAGCGCGATCCCGAATTCCTGCAGGCGCCGGTCAGCCAGAATGCCGCCGTCGTCTTCATCGACCTGTCGGGATTCACGTCGCTCAGCGAGACGCTCGGTCCGGGGGCCACGCGGGCTTTTCTGAAGGAGTTTCACGCGCTGGTCGACAGGGAAGTGACGCGCTGCGGCGGCATGATCACGGGTTTTCTCGGCGACGGCGCCATGATCCTGTTCGGCTTGCCTGAAGCCAGTTCGAACGATGCCGCGCGCGCGGCGCAATGTTCGGTCAACCTTTGCATCAAGACCGAGCGCTGGATCGAGGCGTTGCCGCCACGGATCGGATTGCGGATCGGCTTCAAGATCGGCGCTCATTTCGGACCGATCGTCGCATCCCGGCTCGGCGGCCATAACTATCAGCACATCACCGCGACCGGCGACACCGTCAACGTGGCGAGCCGATTGATGGAAGTGGCGGCGCGCCACGACGTCCGGCTGGCGCTGAGCGATACGCTGCGCAAGGCGGTCGAAGAGACCGGCGGCCGGCTGGCAAGCGGGAGCCTCGACGGCCCGGTCGAGGCGCAGATCCGCGGCCGATCCGGCTCGCTCTCGATCTGGCTATGGCGGGACGAACCCACGCCGGCCGAGCGACCGACGCATCCCAACGCCGCCGAGTGAGCTACCGCAACTCCGGCGGTAACGCGCGGTCGAGCACTTCGACCTTCGGGCCTTCCAGCACATCGAGCGCATAGGTCTCGACCACCAGCGGGCCGCGCTTGCGCTGCACTTCGCCTACGCGTTCGATGCGGGCAAACCTGTCCTTCAGGTAGGGCGCATCGCCGAGCCAGGAATCATAGACGTAAAGCAGCTTGCCGGCGAGCTGCGTCGCCTCGGGTTCGGGCATGTTGACCCAGCGGATACGCTGGCTGTGCTGCGCGACGCAGGTTCCCTTTGGCAGATAGTAGGCGAGCCAGGCGGTGGTGCCGTAATCCGGCGCGAGCACGCAGCCGGCGCCGGCGCGCGCCCTCGCCGTCTCGATGCCGGCGGCCGTCTCGCGCCATCCGACGCCGACGCTGCGCACGGTCGAGTCGCGGCGATAAAATGACAGCAGACCCGTGTCGGCCTGGACGACCAGCAGCACGAACATCACGACGCCGCCGGGCACCGCCCAGCGCCGGCAGAAATCCGCGACCCGCTGCCAGCGCGGCTGCCACTCGACAAGATGCGCCGCGACCGCGGCGGCGACGGCGAACGCCGGGTAGATCGGCGCGAACCAGTTGGCCTCGACACGTGCATGCAGCGAGTGCCAGACGAAATAGGCCACGATGACCCAGAACATCGTGTTGACGAGGACCCGCGCCGGCCATGTGCCGGCGCGCCGCGCATACATCGCATAAAGCCCCATCATGCCGAGCATCCACACCGAGGGCGTCGCGAAGGCAATCTGCGTCGGGATCAGTTCGGCGATATAGGCCGGGCGGAAATCCTCGATCCTCGCCCGCCCCATCTGCTTGATGAACGAGACCCAGCCGTGTTCCGCATTCCATAGAATGACGGGTGCAAACAGCAGCGCCGCGACCAGCCCGCCGAGATAAAGCCAGATCGAGAGCAGCCAGTGCCGCAGGCCGGGCACCGCGACGAGCCAGATCACGATCGCAAGTCCGAAGAACAGCGCGGTGTATTTCGACAGCAGCGCGCAGCCGGCGGCGGCGCCGACCGCCAGCCACCAGGCGCCATTCCCGGTCTGCAGCACCTTGGCGAGCGCCAACAGCAGGAAGCTGGAAGCCACCAGCAGCGGCGCGTCCGGCGTGACGATCATGGTGCCGACCGCGGCCATCAGCGTGACGTTGAGCAGGATCGCCGACGATGCGGCGACACGCCGGCTGCCGAACAGGATGGCGCCGGCCTGATAGATCGCGAAGCTCATCGGCAGCGCCAGCAGGATCGAGACCAGCCGCACGCCGAATTCGCTGTCGCCCGCGATCATCGTGCCGAGCCGGATCACCACGGCAACCATCGGCGGATGATCGTAGTAGCCGCCGGCCAGATGCTTCGACCACGTCCAGTAATAGGCTTCGTCGAAGGTGATCGGCGTGAGCGCTGCAGCGGCCAGGCGCAGCGCGACGAGTCCGAGGATCAGAAGAGCCGTGTTGCGAGCAACCCGCGCTTCGTGCGGACTCATATTACGGTCATCGCTTGCGCCAGACGAATAGTCCGGACATCGCGTAATTCCACACCACACCCATCAGCGCGCCGGCGAGGCCGGCGAGCCACCAGATCGGTTCCTGGTCGAACACCGCGAACGCAACGCCGACATTGGCAAGCAGCCCGACGCCGCAGACGAGATAGAACAGCAGCAGGCCGCGCAGGATCGCAAATCCCTTCAGCCGCTGGTCGCGATAGGTCAGAAAGTTGTTCAGGATGAAATTGCTGGTCATCGCGGTCAGCGCGCCGGCCGCCTGCGCCTCCGCAAACGGCTCCTTGAAGATCTCGTGCGCCAGGAACAGTACTGCCAGGTGCACGACGAGACCGGTGCCGCCGACCATCGCAAACAGCAGGAAACGCAGCGACACCGTGTCATGCGTGAGCTTCGCCAGCACCAGCCCAAGAAAATCCAGCGCCACCATCGAATCCAGCTTGCTCTCGCCGTGCTGGCGCGAACCGAACGTGTAGGGAATCTCGATGGTGCGCAGCTTGCCCTGCGCGGTCGCGATGACGTCGAGCAGGATCTTGAATCCCTGGGTCGAGAGCTGCGGCGCCAATTGCTCGAAGCGGTCGCGGCGGATCATGAAGAATCCGCTCATGGGATCGGCGACCTCGACGCTCAGCACCCGCCGCGCGACCTCGGTCGCAAGCTGGCTGGCCCCGGCCCGCTGCTTGTTGAAACTGTCCGCGCTGCCGCCCTCGATATAGCGGCTGCCCACCACGAGTTCCGCCTCGCCGCTGCGCAGCAGCGCCACCATTTTCGGCAGTTGCGTTTCGTCATGCTGCAAGTCGGCGTCGATGACGGCGGCGTAGGGGCCGCTCGAGGCCAAAATGCCCTCGATGCAGGCGCCGGACAGGCCGCGGCGTCCGATGCGGCGGATGCAGCGGACCCGGGAATCCTTGCGCGCCAGGCCGCGCACCACTTCCCAGGTTCCATCGGGAGAATTGTCGTCGACGAAAATGACTTCCCAGGCGATGCCGGCAAGCGTGGCGTCCAGCCGCCGGTAAAGTACGGTCACGTTGTCGCGCTCGTTGAAGGTCGGCACGACGACCGAAAGCTCAGGCAGACCGGCCTGTAACGGGGTTTCAGAGCCCGGCGGGATCACGTCATTCATGGCCGCCAGCGTATATCCGCAGCCGACCGGTGTGCCAAGGCGAGCTTGGGGATATGGGGACCGTCAAGACGGTAGTTCAAGGCAACCTATGGCCTTTCCGCCACGGCCGAACAACGGACCGGGCGGGCGAAAGACCCTCAAAACTGCTCTGAAAATGCCAACGACCACGAACAGAGGGCGCGCGTACATCCGGCGCTGCCAAACTATTCATGGTCGTCCCAGCGCCGGAGCCCTGAGGCCTCAACGTCGCCGTTGAGACCTATATGGGGTGCCTTGAGCCTTCCGCAAGTGGCCTTCCGGCCTAATTCGGTACCTCCCGAATCACCGGCCCGCGCGGGGCAGGCGCCGCCGGAACCGGTGCCGGTGCGGCCTGCTGGGTGCCGACCACGGCTTTCGCAGGCTTGCCGAATTGTCCGATCGGTCCGTACGCAATGGCGACGACCATCACAACCGATGCAACAATCGCCCCCAAAATACCGGCAACTGACTGCGAATTCATGCTCGACGCCCCCCTCCGCACCTGACTGAGGGAGCAATATCACGGAAAAGAACACGAAAAAATAATCCGATCGGCCACACCGGCCGGTTGGTCAAATCACCGCGCCAACGCCGCGCAACGGACAAGCAAGAATCGCGATTCTATCGTAAACATGGCAAAGTCTCGGCCTACGGGTCGACCTGAACGGGGAATCACATGTCGGCGACTGACGAGACCAAACCGGCCGCCAAACCCAGACGGCGCAAGGGCAAGGCGGAGCGCGACAAGACCACGGCAGCACCGTCGAGCGCAGCCAAAAGCGCCCCCCGGCCCACGACCCTTGAGCCGGTCGAATTGCAGAAGCCGTCGAAGAAGCGGCCGCCTCGACCGGTTCGCGAGAAAATTCCGAAGGCGGAGCCCGAGAAGGCGCCCGTCGAGCTGCCCGTCCTTGCCGCCGCGCCGGCTCAACCCTTACAGGCCACCGTGTCGTCGGCTTCCGCGCCCATCGCAGCCACGCCTCCGATCGTGGAGCCCTCGTCGTCCGAATCCAAGGCCGGAGCGGCAAAACCACACGAGGCCAAGACCTTCGAGCCAAAGACCGTTGAGCCAAAGCCGGTCGAGTCGAAGCCTGTTGAAGCCCAATTCGTCGAAGCCGAGTCCGAAGAGACCAAGGCCGCTCCTGTGACGCCGGCCGCATCTTTGCCGGCCGAGTCTGCCCCGGTAAGCCTGCAGGCCCTCGCGAATGCGTACCGCGAATACACCCGAAGATCGATCGAGGATTTCGGATCGTTCCTCGAACAACTCAGCGGCATCCGGTCCCTCGACAAGGCGATGACGGTTCAGACCGAGTTTGTGAAGCGGGCGTATCTGACATCTGTCGCTGAATCCAACAAGATCTGCGAACTGCACAACCGTCTGGCAAAGCAGGCCCTCGATCCGTTCAAGGGACCGCCTGGCAAGACAACTGATCGCCGCGCCAAGCCCTGAGATTCACGCAGGCCCCGCGCGTCATCCGTTCGCCGAGCGCGTCGCCGGGAGAACGACGGCTCCAGGACACAGTGGCAGCGGGGTTGTTGAAGTCCGAAAGCACGGCTCGGTCAAAAGGACTGCCGGCATTTCGCTTCCATGGCTGACGTGAACCAGCCCCGATTTGGAACGCCGCGAAGTTTCGGCAGTGGCTGGGACAACTGGCCAATACGGCTCAGTTTGGGTAACATCGCGACCCACCCTCCTCATTTCCCGACGAGTCCCCGTGAGCAAGCCTACGAAATCGACCGCGAAAAGCAGCGGCCACATCTATATCGGCATCGGCGGCTGGACTTTTGAGCCTTGGCGCGGCGTGTTCTACCCGGAGAAGCTGGCGCAGGCGAAGGAGCTGTCTTATGCGGCTTCGAAACTGACCTCGATCGAGATCAACGGGACATACTACGGATCGCAGAAGCCGGAGAGCTTTCGCAAATGGGCACGTGAAGTGCCCGACGGATTCGTATTTTCATTGAAGGGACCTCGCTTTGCGACCAACCGGCGCGTGCTGGCGGAAGCCGGCGATTCGGTGAAGCGATTCTACGACTCCGGCGTGCTGGAACTCGGCGACCGGCTCGGGCCGGTGCTGTGGCAGTTCGCGCCGACCAAGAAATTCGACGCGGCCGATTTCGGCAAATTTCTGGAGCTGCTGCCGCGCAAGCTCGACGGCCGCGCGCTGCGCCATGTCGTCGAAGTTCGCCATGACAGCTTTTGCGTGCCCGAGTTCATCGCCTTGCTGCGCCAGTTCGAGGTCCCGGTCGTGTTCGCCGAACACGGCAAATATCCGGCGATTGCCGACGTCGTCAGCGACTTCGTGTACGCAAGGCTGCAAAAGGGCAATGACGAATTGAAAACGTGCTATCCGCCCAAACAGCTCGACGCCTGGGCCAAACGCTTTCAAGCCTGGGCCGGCGGCGGCGAGCCCGACGACCTGCCGCGGGTCGACAAGGCCAAGCCGAAGAAGATGCCACGTGATGTGTTCGCCTACGTCATTCACGAGGGCAAGGTGCGCGCCCCGGCCGGCGCGATGGAGCTTATCGAGCGGGTGAAATAGCTCGGCCCTATCTGGCTTGATACAACGAGAACGTCCGGGATCGAAATGGCCCGCAACACAAAACGTCTCTTCACCATCGGCTATGAGCAGACGCCCTCGCGCGCGGTGCTCGACGAGTTGGAAGCCGCCGGCGTCAAGCTGCTGGTGGACGTGCGCGCCGTCGCCTCGTCGCGGCGGCCGGGCTTTTCCAAGAGCCAGCTTGCGGCCGGCCTCGGCGAACGCGGGATTTCCTACCTGCACCTGAAGGGCCTCGGTACGCCGAAGAACGGCCGGGAGGCGGCGCGCAGCGGCCAATTCAGCCTCCTGCACAAGATCTACTCGGCGCATCTGAAGACGGCGCAGGCAAAGGAAGAGCTCGACGAGCTGTCCGCGCTGGTGAAGAAGTCTGGCCCGGTATGCATCCTCTGCTACGAACGCGACCACGCCCATTGCCACCGGCAATGGATCGCGGAGATCATCGAGCAGCGCGACGGCGTGAAGGTCGAGAACCTGGTGGCGCCGCAGGTGTAGCCCCGGCCGTCATTCCGGGGCGCGCGCAGCGCGAACCCGGAATCCATCTTTCAGCGGACTCCTTGGCTCGTTGGATTTCGGATTCGCGCCAAGTGGCGCGCCCCGGAATGACGAGAAACTCCTACAGCGAAAACGTCCCCTCCATGATCTTCACGCTGCCGCCGCCGACATGGATCGACGCCACCGTGCCATTCTGCTTGCGCACGCGCGTCAACAGCAGGCTCGGCCGGCCCATGTCGAAACCCTGCCCGATCTTCAAGCGCAGTTCGCCGTCCTTGGTCGCATCGATATCGGCCAGCAGCGCCGCGGCGGCAGCCGTCGCGCTGCCGGTCGCCGGGTCTTCGGACAATCCGCTGACGCCGGGGTGGAACATCCGCGCCTGCAGCTCGCACGGCCTCTCGGCAGCCGGCACATCGCGCGTATAGAAATAGACCGCGTCGCTGCCGTCGCACGGAAACGTCTTCGCGAATGCCGCGGCATCCGGCTTCGCCCGCCGCAGCGCGTCGCGGGAGACGACTTCGACGGCGAGGAACGCCAGGCCGACCGAGATGATCTGCGGCTGATGCCGATCGGTCCTGATATCGCCGGCCGTCAGCGAAAGACAGGCCGCAGCCTGTTCGGCTGTCAGATGCGACAACCGTTTGAGCTGTTGCGGCGCGGTGAATTCGGTGCTCACCACCCTGCCCTGCTCGGTTACGATCTCGACCGGCACCAGCCCTGCCCCTTCCTCGAACAGCAGCCGCGCCGGCGGCTCATCCGCCATCGTCGCCAGAACGAAGGCGGTGCCGACATTGGGATGGCCGGCAAACGGAAGCTCCCGGTTTACCGTGAAGATGCGCACCTGCGCGTCGTGCGCCGGATCGGCCGGCGGCAGCACGAAGGTCGTCTCCGAGTAGTTGAACTCCCGGGCGACGGCCTGCATCTGCTCGGTCGACAGGCCGCTGGCATCAAGCACCACGCCGAGCGGATTGCCGCCGAAGGCGCGATCGGTGAAAACGTCCACAGTGATGTAGCGACGTCGCATAGTTCTTCTCCCTACCCCAAACGCCACACGGCCATCGGCCGCTCATAGCCCCTGACCTCGACTTCGCCGAGCGCAATGGCGTCGCTACAGGCTTCGCCGAGCGCATCGCGAACCGCGTCCGAAATCAGAAACTGTGAATTGAAATCCTTGTTCAAGGCCTCGAGCCGCGAGGCGAAATTCACCGTGTCGCCGATCACGGTGTATTCCTTGCGGCGTGGCGAGCCGATATTGCCGGCGACCACTTCGCCGAGGTGGATGCCGATGCCGATCCGCAAGGGCCAGCTCGTCGCCTCATTGATCTTCGCGCCGGCTTCCAGCATTTCGCGCGCGGCGGCGACCGCGCGGTGCGCCGGGTCCGGTGCGTCGAGCGGGGCGCCGAACAGCGCCAGGAATCCGTCGCCGAGAAACTTGTTCACGATGCCGCCGTGACGGTCGAGGATATCGACCAAAATGGCGAACGCGCCGTCGAGCCGGCTGACGACCTCCTGCGGCGTGCGGGTGCGGGCGCCCGCCGTGAAGCTGCGGAAATCGACGAACATGACGGCGACGCGGCGGATGTCGCTGCCGGTCTTCGTCCCCTCCGCCATCAGCCGCTCCACCACCTGCGGCGAAACGTGCTGGCCGAACAAATTGGTGATGCGGTCGCGCGCGGTGGCCGCGTCGATGCTGGCTTCGAACTGCTTGCGCAACTGATGTCCGACGGCGCCGGCGAGCACGCCGCAGACCAGGACGATCAAACTGCGGGCAGCCGGATAGAGGATGCCGGGATCGGCATCCGCCGCCGGATGGTAGAATTTCGCCATGCCAAACAGCTCGATGGCCGCGACCGCACCGGTGAAGGCGGACAGCCGGAAGTCCAGCCGCAGCGTCGAGAGGATGATGAAGATGAAATAGATCAGCGGCGCGACGAAGCCGAGCGCGGCTGTCGCTCCCATGCTGTTGATATGCAGCGCCAGGACAATCGTCGGCATCGACGTCTCGATCAGCGCGCCGAGATATCGGCGATAGAGCGGAAGGTCTTGCCCGTGCTTCATGTGACGCTGGATCGCGCCATGCACCCACCATTCGAACAGAATGAACGGACCAATGATGGAATAGAGATGAAGCAGCGTCAGATCGCCGTGCCAGACCCGGGCGACCGCCTCGTTTGCAAAGAAGTAGACGACCGTCACCATGACGCCGAGCACAGCAGCAGTTGCGATCAGCGCCTTGATGCGCAGGAGTTCGGTTTTCATCACCTCCTGCGTCAGGGCGCGGTGAAAGTCAGCCGATACCCCGGTGTCTTCGGCTTTCTTGTCGCCCCAAAATCCAAGCATTCCCGCCCCGCTCGACGTCATTCCGGGGCGATGCGGCAGCATCGAACCCGGAATCTCGAGATTCCGGGTCGCCTCTTCGAGGCGACCCGGAACGACTCCGATATAGTCGTGACTATATACCCTCAATCCAGCGTGCGGCGGAAGCGCGTAACTGCAATCGTCATCGCCACCAGCATCAGTACAATGAGTGCAATCGTGTCGTACTGCAGGTTGGAAGGCGCGGCGCCTTTCAGCATGATGGCGCGGACGATGCGGATGTAATGCGTCAGTGGCAGCGCTTCGCCGATATATTGCGCCCACACCGGCATGCCGGCGAATGGAAACATGAATCCGGACAGCAAGATGCTGGGCAGGAAGAACATCATCGACATCTGCATCGCCTGCAGCTGGTTCTGCACGATCGTCGAGAAAGTGTAGCCGATCGACAAATTGGTGGTGATGAACAGCGTGGTCAGCAGCGCCAGCAGCGTCACGCTTCCGAGCACCGGCACGCCGAACAGGAGCACACCGATGCCGACGATCAGCGTGGCCTGGATCGCACCGACGATGACGTAGGGGATGATCTTGCCGAACATCACCTCGACCGGCCGGATCGGCATCGACAGCAGGCTCTCCATGGTGCCGCGTTCGATCTCGCGCGTCACCGACAGCGCGGTGAAGATCAGCATGGTCATGGTCAAAATGGTGCCGACGAGGCCCGGTACGATGTTGAGGCGGGACTCCGCCGCCGGGTTGTAGCGGGCATGCGTCCGTATCTCGAACGGCATCGCCGGCGGGTCGCCGATGTGCAGGTCGTGCGCCAGCGCGGTCTGCACGATGATGCCGAGCGATCCGAGCGCCGAGCCCGCCGCGACCGGATCGGTGGCGTCGGCCGCGACCAGCAGCGCCGGCTTGTCCCCGCGCCGCACCGCGCGCTCGAACCCGCGCGGGATCTCGACGCCGAACAGCACCTTGCCGGATTGCAGGAGATCGTCGAACTCGGCGACGCTGTGCACTTCGCGGGTGAAGCGGAAATAGCTGGTGTTCTCCATCGCCTTGAGCACCGAGCGCGCGAGATCGCTGTCTTCCTGCACCAGCACCGCCGTCGGCAGATGGCGCGGCGTGGTGTTGATCGCGTAGCCGAACAACAGCAGTTGCATGACCGGGATCATCACGATCATCGCGAACGAGACACGGTCGCGTCGAAGCTGGATGAATTCCTTGACCAGCATCGCATAGCTGCGGCGCCAGAAGCCGAAGGCCGGCTCCCTCGCCTCCGCCACCGGGGGAACAGCGTCGGTCGCACTCATTGGAAATTGTCCCTCGAGCGGCCCATGAGATCGATGAAGACGTCTTCCAGCGACGGCGCGCTGGCCTGCCAGCGCTGCTCGCTGTTTGCGCGGTAAGGCGCGATGGCGGCTTCCAACGCGGCCTTGTCACGGCCGGAGACGTGCAGGCTGGCGCCGAACGGCGCCACCATGTCGACGCCCGGCTTTCCGGTCAGTTCAGCCGCGAGGCCGTTGAGGTGCTCGCCCGAAACGTTCCAGGTCGCCAGCGCCGATTTGGCGATCACCTCGTCCACCGTGCCGTGCGCCAGCAGATGGCCGTAGGCGATATAGGCGATCTCGTGGCAGCGTTCGGCCTCGTCCATGTAATGGGTCGAGACCAGCACCGTCAGCCCTTCGGCGGCGAGCGCGTGGATCTCGTTCCAGAAGTCGCGCCGCGCCTTGGGATCGACGCCGGCGGTCGGCTCGTCGAGCAAAAGCAATTGCGGATTGGGCAGCGTGCAGGCGCCGAGCGCCAGCCGCTGCTTCCAGCCGCCGGAAAGCTCGCCGGCCAGTTGCGCCTCACGCCCGTTCAGCCCGATGCGCTGGATCATGTCGCGCGCGGCGGCCCGGGCGTCGGGCAAGCCATAGAGCCGCGCGACGAATTCCAGATTCTCGCGCACCGACAGGTCCTGATACAGGCTGAAGCGCTGCGTCATGTAGCCGACCCGGCGCTTGATCTTGTCGGCGTCGCGGCGGATGTCGTAGCCCAGGCACGTCCCCTTGCCGGCATCCGGCGTCAGCAGGCCACACAGCATGCGGATCGTCGTGGTCTTGCCGGAGCCGTTGGGTCCGAGGAAGCCGTAGATCGAGCCGCGCTTCACCTGCATCGACAGCTCATGCACGACCTCGCGGCCGCCAAAGGACTTTGACAGGCCCTCGACGTCGATGGCGATGCCGGCACTCATCGCTTGTCCGCCACCGGCGTCCGGGCATGCAGGAACACGCTGATCGGCTGGCCGACGCGCAGGGCGTCCGGCCGGCTCGGCCGCGCCTGGATCAGGTAGACCAGCTTGTTGCGTTCATCGAGGCTGTAGATCACCGGCGGGGTGTACTCCGCCGTCGTCGCGATAAAGTAGATTTTCGCGGTGAGATCGCCGGCGCAATTGTCGCAGCTCACCTTCACCTCGTCGCCGATCGACAATTTCGGCAATTCGGTCTCCGGCACGAAGAAGCGAAGCTTCATGTTGCCGGGCGGCATGATCGACAGCACCGGCCGCTGCGCCGGCACCATCTCGCCCTCGCGAAAGTAGATCTGCTGGATGGTGCCGCCGACCGGCGCAAAGCCGCTGCGCCGCGCCAGCCGGGTCTGCGAGGTGTTGACGCGCGCTTCGGCGACGCGCAGCGCCGACAGCGCGGAGTCATAGTTGGCCTGCGTGCCCGACCCGGTCTTGCTCAATGTTGCGGCGCGATCGTAGGTCTGCTGCGCATTGGCGAGCGTGGCGTTGTTCTGGTTGAGGTCGGCCTGCTGCAGATCGTCATCGACCGAATAGAGCGGCATGCCGGGCTTGACCTCGTCGCCCTCGCGGACGTTGAGTTTCGTCACGCGCCCGCTCTCGTCGGGACTGACGAAGATCATGTCGGCCTCGACCCAGCCCTGGAAGCCCGGGTCCTTTCGCTCCTTGCAGCCGGTGAGCACGGCGGCGAGCGCCAGCGCCGTCAGAATCTTCATCATTCGCGCCGAGGTCATGTCGTCCTCCGTTCGCCGAAAATCAGATCCAGATGCACCCGAAACATGTCGATCGCATCCAGCGGCGCGTGCTTGCTGAAAAGGCTCTGCCAGATCACCGCGATCATCGCGGGCGCGAACAGGATCTGGGGAAACTGCGCCAGCTCCTTGTTGCGGATCTCGCCCCGGGCGATCCCGAGCGCGATCGCGCCGCGCATCCCGGCCAGCCCCTTCGAGACCACCTCGCGATAATAGAAGTCGGCAATCTCCGGAAAGCGCGGGCCTTCGGCGATGATCAGGCGCACGATGTCGCCGCGCTGGGTCGTCGTCACCTCGTGGATAAAGGTGCGGACAAAACCTTCGACCATGTCGCGAACCGATCCCTCGAACGATGGCGGCCCCGCCGCGAGCCGGTTCACCAGCGGCACGATGGCGGTTCGGATCAATTCCTCGAACAGCGCCTCCTTGTCCTTGAAGTGGAGGTAGATCGTGCCCTTGGCGACGCCGGCGCGGCTGGCGACGTCGTCGAGCCGCGTTGCGGCAAAGCCGCGGGCGATGAACTCGTCCATCGCCGCCTCGATAATCGCCTCCCGCCGCTCAGCCGCGCGCTCGGCGCGGTTCGACGCAGGTTTTTCATCCGACTTTCGGGCGGTTCTGGCGGGCTGCTTGCTCATAATAAATATATGACTGACTAGTCAGTCATAGTCAATTTGGAAGTCGGGTCGGCCGATCACTAGGCTGTGAACAGCTTTGGAATTCCCACTCGCCTGTTTCCGCAGAGGCGGCGCCTTACGCCGCGGCCGGCTCAGGAGATGCTCCATAGCCGGAAGTAGCGTGGCCATCCTCGAGCTCCTTGCTACAGTTGTGTGAAGCGCGCGCCGATCATTTTTGATTGCAGAAGCGTGCACATGGCGGGTTGCGACGGAGGACGCCAATGGGGAAGCTTTCTCGAACGTTCGGTCGGCGTTTTCGCTGGCCTGGATCGCGATCGGACAAGAACCAGCCCGCCGCGGATGCGACATCTCCCTCCGAACGTTTTGATGGCGATCGTCGCCAACTCCTGCACGTCCTCTCTGCCATCGCCGGCAGCGGCGCGCTGGCCGCGATGGCGCACCCGGCCGGCGCCAAGGATGCAAGCGATCTGCCGCCGCCGAAGCGGGCGCTGACCGGCCGCGACGATGCCGGCAAGTCGGTATTCAAGTCGTTCGACGTCACCTCAAAAGTGGTAGAGATCGATTCCAATCCGGGACTGACATTCTATGAGCTCTACCGGACGGAAGGCGTCCCTGCCCTCACCGGCCTGGAGCCGGACCCGATGGCCGCGGGCACCAAAGGCTTTCCCGGCCCGGGGGGCACGGTCTTTCGCTTGATCTCCTATCCACCGAAACGCCCGGAAGGCTACAAGCCGCCGCCGGGCGTCACCTTCGAGAGCGGCGTCAAGGAGCTGTCCGAAAAGCTGCCCGGCATGGGCGATCATTTCGAGCGCGGCGCGCCTGGCATGCACACGACGGACACCATCGATTATGGCGTCGTGGTTCGCGGCGAGATGACGCTCGAACTGGACGACGGCAAGATCGTGCATCTGCGCCAGGGCGATTGCATCGTGCAGAACGGCACCCGCCATCGCTGGCGCAATCCGTTGCCGGAGCCCTGCCTGATGGCGTTCGTCTCGCTCGGCGGCAAACGCGGCTGATCCGGCCAGAGGCGGTGCTGAATCGTTCTCGCCGTAGTATCGTGGTGTGTCGACGCCCTCGCTAGGACAAGAAAGGGTAATCGCATGACATCGGACGGAATGGCGCTGGCCGCCATCGTGATCCTGATTTTTCCGATCGGCTATTTCTTTTTGGCGTCGCCCGCTTTCCTGCTGGTGACGCTCGATATCCCCCCTGTCACGCAGTTGCTGCGCGGCATGTTCAACATTCATTTTCTGATGACGACCACCGCCGCCGTCATCGGTACCGTGACCTTTGCGCTGACGGGTAGACCGCTGCTCGCGATCGCGGTCGCGCTGATTGCCGCGCTCGCGGTGTGGGCGCGCGGCTGGTTTTTGCGGCAATGGGATATTTACCTCAGCGCCAGGGATGCCGGCGACGCCACAGCGGTGCGACAACTGCGGCGACTGCACTGCGTCGGGATGCTTTGCAACGCGATGCTGCTGTGCGCCGTTGTCGCCAGCATCCCCTACGTTAACATCGTCAACTTGTAACGCGGATGAGCTGGCGGGCGCGCGAATGTGCGTCAGAAGACAGGATTAGCCGAGGATTCCCGCATTTCGCTGCGCTGATGGCGGGCTACGGCCTTTCAACCTGGCAAGAGCGCGTAGCCCGTCATGAGCGGAGCGAAATGCGGGAGCGGCATCGCGGGTGTTGCAAAGCTTGTCATTGGGCGCGCCTTCGCGCGCCCAATGACTCTCCCGGGTCGCGACTAATCGCGGCTCGGTCTCAGCCCTTGCGCATCTTGCCGAGCAGGTAGTTGTCGTAATAGTTCTCCGCGATCTGCGTGTAGAACAGCACTTCCTTCATATACGCGTCGTGGCTTTCCTTGGTCTTCTTGAATAGCGGGCTCTTCTCGGCGATCTCGTTGAGATGGTCCTGGGTCGCCTTGTAGCAGGCCTCCATCACCGGCTGCGGAAACGAGCGCAGCTCGGCGCCGCCGGCGATCAGGCGCTTCAGCGCGGCCGGATTGACGTTGTCGTATTTCTCCGTCATCCACGCGCCCGCCGCGGCTGCCGCCTGGTTGACAATCGCCTGGTAATGTTTCGGCAGTGAATTCCACTTCTCGTCATTGACGATGATGTGCAGCATCGCGCCGCCTTCCCACCAGCCGGGGAAGTAGTAGTATTTTGCGACCTTGTAGAAGCCGAGCTTCTCGTCGTCATAGGGGCCGACGAACTCGGCGGCGTCGAGCGAACCCTTCTCCAGCGCGCCATAGACGTCGCCGCCGGCGATCTGCTGCGGCACCACGCCGAGCTTGGCCAGCACATGGCCCCCCATGCCGGCGATGCGGAATTTCAGGCCCTGCAGATCGTCGACGGTCTTGATCTCCTTGCGGAACCAGCCGCCCATCTGCGTGCCGGAATTGCCGCACAGGATGGCGTGCGTCTTGAACGGCATCAGCGCCTCGTTGCAAAGGTCGGCCCCGCCGCCGAACGACCACCAGGAATGCTGGTGGCGGTGGTTCATGCCGAACGGCGCACCGGTCGCATAGGCCAGCGCCGGCTCCTTGCCGATGTAGAAATACAGCGGCGTCTGCGCCATCTCGACCGTCGCCGAACTGACCGCGTCAAGCGCCTGCAGGCCGGGCACGATCTCGCCGGCCGCAAAGGTCTGGATCTGGAATTTGTTGTCGGTGGCATCGGCGACGTATTTCGCGAACGTCTGCGCCGTGCCGTAGATGGTATCGAGCGACTTCGGAAAACTCGACGTCAGGCGCCACTTGATCTCGGGCGCGCCCTGCGCGATGGCGGGGGCCGCCGCCAGCGTGGTCGCGCCGGCGAGCGCGCCGCCCTTGAGGAATGTACGGCGTTTCATATGTGCTAACTCCCTTGAAGCACGAACATATTTGATCCGGAGCGCACGCGGGCCTCCCATGACCGTTCCGTCCCTAGCATAGCGAATGCAGGGACACCGGTGAAAGCACGAAACCGGGTCATAAGGCTAGGGTCGCGTCCGGAAGCCTAAGCCGGGCCTCGGCATGCCGGAACGTACATCACCGCATGATGTTAACCCGCACCGGAACAAGCCCCGCCAGGCCTATGGAGGTTCGCCGTGCCTGATACCGCCGCTGAAACAGATCACGTCTACAAGATCCTCGAACTCGTCGGCTCCTCCGACAAGAGCATCGAGGACGCCATCCAGAACGCGATCACCCGCGCCGCGACAACAGTCCGCTCGCTCCGATGGTTCGAGGTGGTGCAGACGCGCGGCCATGTCGAGGACGGGAAGGTGCGCCACTACCAGGTCAGCCTGCGCGTCGGCTTCACCCTCGACGGATAGTCGTCGCGCAAGACAGCGCGCCGCCCCGCCCGCCCGTCGGTAGCCGCTGCTAGGCTGACAGCGACTGATCCAGGCCGGCCGAACCGGTGCGTTCCCTCAGCTGGTCGAATTCGCCCGCGTTATAGGTGGCACCATCGGGTGTGACGATCTCGACGTTCCAGCAGCCGTCGGAGATCAACTCGCCGGCCTTCTTCAACGCAGCCGGGACCGACGTCCGGTTGAGCGTCACATTTCCTGCCGTATCCTGCGCGTGAATCAAGAACATCATGGAATCGCCTCCCAGCGGCTATGGTCTTCATTCTGGACCGGCGCGCGGCAGCGTCAAGGGTTTGTCCCTTCACTTCGCAAACGGATTGACCCAGCCTCCCCGGCCGGCCGGCGCGCGCGGCGGATAGGCCGCCTCCAGGTAGTTCAGCACCGTTTCGCGGTCCTTGTCATCGAGCTTCGGCATGTTGTGACGGCGGACCATCAGGTTGATCGAATCCTCCCACTGCGCGCGCGTCATGCCCTGCTGTGCGACCAGACGAAACCCATGGCAGGCGGTGCAGGCATAGAATGTCTCCTCGCGGCCCTTGCCGGCCGCGAACTCGTCCGGGCTTTCTTCGCGCGGCGTGAAGGTCTGCGCCATGGCCGGCGCGATCAGCACCGCGACGGCCATGGCGGTCGACGTGAGCGAAAGCCGCATCATCCGACCAGCACGGCGATGCGGTGCATCGCGTTGCCGCCATAGCCCTGCGGATTCCAGAAGCCGGCCTGATGCGGCTGCATCGCGCCCCGGGAATCGGTGGCCCGCGCCCAGATCTCGAAATAACCGTCCGTCGGCAGCTTCACGGTCGCGGTCCAGCGCTGCCAGTCGTATTTGTTCTTCGGCTTTTCCAGCGTGACGCGCTGCCAGCTCGCGCCGAAGTCAAGCGACACGTCGACCTGCTTCACGGTGAGATCGCCGGCCCAGGAAGCGCCGCGCAGTTTCAATTCCTTGGTGCCGGCCGCGAATTTCGCGCCATTGGCGGGATTGGTGATGATCGAGCGCACCGGCATCGATTCCAGGATGCGGAAATTCGCGGGATCGCCCTTGTCGCCCGGCACCATCGGCTTGATCGGCGTGCGATAGGAAAACTCCGTCATCCCCGGACCGTCGTGCTCCTTGTCGCGGATGGTGATGCGGGTCAGCCATTTCTGCGAGGCCGAGCCCGCCCAGCCCGGCACGATCAGACGCACCGGCCCGCCATGGATGTTGGGCAGCGGCTTGCCGTTCATCGCCCACACGATCAGCGTGTTCGGATCCATCGCCTTCTCGATGCGTACGCCGCGCGAGAGGCTGGGCTTGTTGGCATCGCCCGACAGATGCAGGTCGGCGGCATAGTGCGCGGTGTACTTTGCGGATGGCTTGAGGCCGGCCTTTTTCAACAACTCCGCCAGCGGCACGCCGGTCCACTCCGCGCAGCCGGCGCCGCCATTGGTCCACTGGTTGCCGCGCGCCGGCGGCGAGAACGCGGCGCGGCCGTTGCCGCCGCATTCCAGCACCATGCGCCGCGTCACCGACTTGTATTTCGACTTCAGTTCGCCGAGCGTGATCTCGATTTTGTTGTTGACCTCGCCATCGATGATGATTTTCCAGGCGTCGGGGTCCTTGGCCTCTTCGGGAATCTGCCCGTTGTTACGGATGTAGAACTTCTCGATCGGCGTGGTGTCGTCGTCGAGCAGGCTTTCCGGCGTCTCGGCCACCAGCGGCTTTTCGCCGAGCACGACGAGGCTTTCGTTCTTGCCGGGATATTTGAGAAGTTGCGGCCCCTTCGTTGCCGCTGGCGCCGCGGCCTGCGCGTGGGCCTGCGGAATGCCCGAGCCGTCGCGTGATAGCGGCAGTGCGCCGCCGATCACCGCGCCGATCGCCGCGAGGCCCGAGCCCGCCAACAATCTGCGTCGGCTGGTATCGAACGTATCGTCAGCCGTAGTGTTTCCGGTTCTGCGCGCCATGACGTCTGTCTCCCTGTTGCCCGCTGCCCGGGCCCTCGTGACCGGGATCCCTCCGGAAACCCGCCCGAGACAGATATCCCCGTTTTGCCGTCACGCCGCAAGACCGCGGCCAGAGCATGATCCGGAAAAGTGGAAACCGGTTTTCCGGAAAGATCATACTCAAGCAAAGAGATGAGATCGTGATGCGATTCCGTCACATCGCATCATGATCTAGCTGTGAAACTTCAGCCCGTCGACGACCTTGTCGATCACCTTGCGCTCGGCGCGCATGGCGATTCCGACGAGACTGAGTTCGCTGCGGATCACCGCGCGCACCACTTCGCGGTTGGCGGCGTCATGCGTGGTCGTTAACATGTCCTCTGTATAGATCGCGGGCGTGACGTTGCGCGCCAGGGCCCGTTCCAGCGCGCGGGACAGCGCCGGCCGGTCGGCGCCGTAGATCAGGATCGGCTGGCCGATCAGCGACAGATATCTCGTGCCCGAGCCGTCGCCATAGGGCTCACCGACACATTCCGGGAACGCGGCAGCGATGCCGCCCGCGAGAAACGACGCGACATTGAGTTTCTGCCACGCCTCGAGGTCGGTCCGGATCACGACCGCGATCTTGGTTATCGAATTGCATGATGACTCCCGATGCCACGCCCGCCGGCATCACGATAGCAGGATCATCCTCTCGAAATCACCCTCTCGCATCGCAAGCCCAGGCGCGGATCACGCATTCCTTGCCACCGAACTCATAGCACTTCTTGGTCGCGGCATTGAGCGATGAGGATATCTTTGCCTTCACCGCATAGCCGTGGGCGCCGCAGGGATTGGTCAGGTCGACGGCGAACGCGGCGCAGGCGCGCTTCATGGTAACGGTCGTGCAATTGCCCTTGCATTGCCTGAGTGCGGCGGCGCGCGCGGCGGGTTCCGCCGGATAGTCGTAAGCCTTGCCATAGGCGCCGCACCTGCCGACGGCGAAGGCACCCGCCGCCCAGGCCTTGCCGATGTAGCCGGAGACGCAAAGGATCAGCGCCAGCGCCGCCACGAACAACGCGCGGCGTTGCGCCGCCACGGTCGAAACGATCAAGATTTCCTCCCCCGAGGCAACACCTCAAGAATGTAGTCGCGGGGAGTTTCTAGTTGGTGAATAGAAGGCTGCCGGTTGCGGGAAGCGGCGACGTGGTTCGCCTACCCTCTTCGCGCGGCTTCCAAAGCCTGCGGCGTGTCGATATCGAGAAAGGCGCTGTCGCCATCGACCGGCACTTCGGCCACCGCCTCGGCGTGCTTGGCGATCAGATGACGGGCGCCGACGTCGCCGTCGAGCGTCATCAACTCCTTGAAGAAGCGGCGCGACCACAGCACGGGATTGCCGCGGCGGCCGTCGCTGACAGGTACCGCGATCAAATGGCCGCGGTCCGGCGCAAAGGTCTCGATCAGCCTGTCGATCAGTTTTGCGTCGATCAACGGCATGTCGCCGAGGCAGACGATCGCGCCGTCGGCCTTGTCGGAGACAGCCGCGATGCCGGCCTTGACCGAGGAGGCGAGCCCGCCGGCGAAATCGGGATTACGGACGAATCTTATGTTCAGCCCCGCCAGCGCCTGCTCGACCAGATCGGCCTGGTGGCCGGTGACGACGACCACCTCGCTCGCCTTCGAGGCCAGCGCCTGTTCGGCCACGGTCCGCACCAGCTTCTTGCCGTCGAGTTCGGCCAGCAGCTTGTTGGGACCGCCCATCCGGATCGAGCGGCCGGCGGCGAGCACGATGGCGGTAACGTTGCGGTTGGCTTCGCCCTCAAGATGGGTGCGCGGCTGCGGCCGGGTGACGATTTCCATCAAGAGACCGCCGACGCCCATGCCGGTCAGCTCGGCGCGCGTGACCTTGAGCCCGGCAAGCAGCCGCATCAGCACCCAGTCAAAGCCGTTCTCTACCGGAGAACGCGCGCAGCCCGGCGCGCCGAGCACCGGCACGGTGCCGACACCGCCGATCAGCAGCAGATTGCCGGGATCGACCGGCATCCCAAAATGCTCGATCCGGCCGCCGATCCCGGCGATCGCGGCCGGAATCACGTCGCGCCGGTCGGCGATGGCGGAGGCGCCGAACACGATCACCAGTTCGGCGCCGAGGCCGAGCAGTTCCCTGATCGACGCCGCCAGCGCGACCTGATCGTGCGGCACGCGGCGCTCGGCAATGATCGTGGCACCCGCCGGCGCCAGCCGCTCCGCGGTGACACGCAGGGTCTTGTCGATCACTTTTGGCGCCAGCCCCGGCAGCAGGGTCGAGACCACGCCGACCTTTTTGATGACGTAAGGCGCAACCCGCAGCGTGTCCTTGCCCGCGACGGCCACCGCCGCATCGCGAAGCCTCGCTTCGACGCCGAACGGAATCAGCTTTACCGTCGCGATCATCTCGCCTTCGACGACCGGCTTGAAGGCGGAGAGCGTGGCAAAGGTGATGGCTTCGTCGACACCGTTGATACGGTCGACCGCCGCGCGATCCACCACCAACACGCCGGCCTGCGCGGCAAACAGATTGGAGCGGCCGGTAAAGGCGCGCTCGACATTGACCCCCTCGCCCGCCACCGCCTGCGCGATGCTGGCAGCGGCCTCGTCCTCGGAGACGTCGCCCGCCTCCAGCCGCACCACGACGACTTCCTTGACGCCGGCCTTGTCGAGCGCCTCGACTTCGGCCGCACCGATCGTGGTGCCCTTCTTGAGCACCAGCGAGCCCTGCCGCAGCGTATGCACGGTGACGCCGCCAACCGCGTCGGCCGGACTGGCGGGGCCGAACTTCATGCCGCCTGCACCTTTGCGGCTTCTCTCGGCAGTCGCAATTCGGCGGTGATCTCGGCCATGATCGAGACCGCGATCTCCGACGGCGACACCGCGCCGATGTTGAGGCCGATCGGCGCATGGATGCGCGCGATGTCGGCATCCGACGCGCCCTGCGCCTTCAGCCGATCGCCGCGTTTGGCGTGAGTCTTTCGCGAGCCCAGCGCGCCGATATAGAAGCAGTCGCGCGCAAAGGCGTGCAGCAGCGCTGGATCGTCGATCTTGGGATCGTGCGTGACGGCGACGAACGCCGTGTAGTGATCGATGTTGAGCGGCGGCAGCGCCACGTCGGGCCATTCCGCGATCAGCGGCACGTCGGGAAAGCGCTCGGGGCTGGCAAACGCCGTGCGCGGATCGACCACCGTCACGTCATAATCGAGCGAGCGCGCCAGCGGCGCCAGCGCCTGGCTGATATGGACCGCCCCGACGATCACGAGGCGCGCGGTCGGCGCATAGACGTTGAGGAACAGTTTCTTGCCGCCGCTCTCGACCGAGCCGCTCTTGCCCATCCGCAGCTGCTTTGAAAGTTCGGCGCTCAGCGGATCGGTCGCGATGTCCTCGGCTTTCACCAGCCGCTGCTCGCCATTGGCGGTGTCGGTGACCACGATGACGGGCCGGCGCGCGGCGCGCTCGATATTGACCTGTGTGAGGGTTTCCAGTTTCACGGGTTAGCCCACCTTCTCGACGAAGACGCGGATGGTGCCGCCGCAGGACAGGCCGACATTCCAGGCGGTCTCGTCGGCGACGCCAAATTCCAGCATTTTTGGCTTGCCGCTGGCGATCACGTCCAGCGCCTCGGTGACCACGGCGCCCTCGACGCAGCCGCCGGAAACGCTCCCTAAAAACGTGCCGTCATCGTTGATGACAAGGCTGGAGCCGGCGGGGCGCGGTGCCGAACCCCAGGTCTCGACCACGGTCGCCAGCGCCACGCCGTGGCCGGCCTTTTGCCAGGTCTCGGCGGCCTGCAGAATGTCTTCGTCGCGGTTGAGCATAGGAGACCCTCCCTCAGGCGGCCGAGCGAATGCGGCTGATGTGGTGCGGCGGCGGGGCTGCGGAAAGCGCCTCGATCAGCCCCTCCATCGACGTCAAGTTATGCACCGGGCGGAATTCGTCAACGTGCGGCAGCATCATTTTGATACCCTGGGCCTTGGCCTCGAAACCGCTGTAGCGCAGCAGCGGGTTGAGCCAGATCAGGCGGCGGCAGGACCGGTGCAGCCGGTCCATCTCGAAGGCCAGCTTGTCGTCGGCCTCCCGTTCGAGCCCGTCGGATATTAGGAGAACGATGGCGCCCTGGCCGAGCACCCGCCGGCCCCACAGCTTGTTGAACGTGTGCAGCGAGGTCGCGATTCTCGTTCCGCCGGCCCAATCCTCCACCGAGGACGAACAACTGGCCAGCGCCTCGTCCGGATCTCGCGCCCGCAACGACCGCGTCACATTGGTCAGCCGCGTTCCGAACAGGAACACGGAGACGCGCTTGCGGGCATCGGTGATGGCGTGGAGGAAGTGCAGGAACAGGCGGGTATATTCGCTCATCGAGCCCGAGATATCGAGCAGCGCCACGATCGGCGCCGGCTTGTCGATCCGACCGAGTTTGCGGATGTCGATGATCTCGCCGCCGGTGCGCAACGAACTGCGCAGCGTGCGGCGCATGTCGAGCCGCAGCCCCTTGGCGTCAGGCTGATAGCGGCGGGTGCGCAGTTCGGCCTGCGGCAGCCGCATGTCGGCGATCGCCCGCGTCACCTCGGCGATCTCCGCCGCGCTCATCTGCGCAAAATCCTTTTCCTGCAAAATCTCCTTGTCGGAGACCGACAGCCGCAATTCCTGCTCCTGAGCCTGCGGCGCCTCCTCGCGCATCGATGGCTGCGCCAGCGCCTCCTGTACCCGGCGCGAGGCCGGCGGCGGCTTCTTCTTGGCGTGGTCCGGCAGCGGCACCGAATCCAGCATGTGCTTCCAGTCTTCAGCGGCGCGGAAAAACAGGTCAAACGCCTGGGCGAAGATCAGCATGTGCTCGCGCCGCTTGACGAAGATCGCCTCCAGCGTGGCGTAGACGTCGGCGCGGTTGCCGATCTCGATCGCCTGCAACGCGTTCAGCGCGTCGATGACGCCGCCGGGACCGACCGGGATGCCGGCGGCGCGCAGCGCGCGGGCGAAGCCGATGACGTTGTTGGCCATGTGGCCCGTGGGGGGATTGAGGTGGTCGATGTCGGTCATGGTGCAACAACCTCCGCCGTCATTCCGGGGCGAGCGCAGCGAGAACCCGGAATCCATCGAGCAGCATTCACGCTGATAGTTGGATTCCGGGTTCGTGCTTCGCACGCCCCGGAATGACGGCAAATGGCGCGACGCGCGACTTAATCGCTCGTCGCTTCCTTCAAAACCTTCTGCAGCGTATCGCCCTGCATCCGCGCGATGTCGTCCTGGTACTTCAACAGCGCGCCCAGCGTGTCGCCGACCAGCTGCGGCGTCAGCGAGCGGGCATCGAGTTCCGTCAGCGCGGTGGCCCAATCGAGGGTCTCGGCGACACCCGGCGACTTGTAGAAATCCTGGTCGCGGAGCGCCTGCACGAAGCGCACCACCTGCTGCGACAGTTTTGCAGAAATGCCCGGCACGCGCGACTTGACGATCGCCAACTCACGCTCGGCGTCGGGGTAATCCACCCAATGATAGAGACAGCGCCGCTTCAGCGCGTCGTGGATCTCACGGGTGCGGTTGGAGGTGATGATGACGATCGGCGGCTGCGGTGCCTTGATGGTGCCGAATTCGGGGATCGTGACCTGAAAGTCCGACAGGATTTCCAGCAGATACGCCTCGAACGCCTCGTCGGCGCGGTCGAGTTCGTCGATCAAGAGCACCGGCGCACCGGCAACATCCGGCTCCAGCGCCTGCAGCAGCGGACGCTTGATCAGGAACTTCTCGGCAAAGATGTCCGACGACAACTGGTCGCGGTCGGTATCGCCCGCGGCTTCCGCCAGCCGGATCGCGATCATCTGCGCGGCGCTGCTCCATTCGTAGACGGCCGACGCAACATCGAGACCCTCGTAGCATTGCAGGCGGATCAGCTTGCGGCCAAGCGCCGCCGACAGCACCTTGGCGATCTCGGTCTTGCCGACGCCGGCCTCGCCTTCGAGGAACAGCGGCCGGCCCATGCGCAGCGACAGAAAGGTCACCGTCGCCAGCGACCGCTCGGCCAGATAGCCGCGCGATATCAGCAGTTCGAGCATGGCATCGACGGATTTCGGTAGCGCCGATGCGTTCATGGGCAAGCCAATCTTGGTAAGCTGATAACCGGCAAACTTACTTCGCCGTCGCGGCTTCGACGGCGCGCCGTGTCAGCACGCCGATCAGATGCGCGCGATACTCCGCGCTACCGTGCAGGTCGCTGTTCAGCCCTTCGGCCGGCACCGAGATGCCATCGAGCACCTTGTGTGAAAAACGCTTCTTCAGCGCTTCCTCGAACGCGGTGGCACGGAACACGCCGTCCGAGCCGGCGCCGGTGACGGCGACGCGGACATCCGCGGGCCGCTTGGCGACGAACACGCCGACCAGCGCGTAGCGCGAGGCCTGGTTGCGGAACTTGATGTAGGCCGCCTTCTTCGGCAGCGGAAACATCACCTTGGTGATGATCTCATCGCTTTCGAGCGCCGTCGAGAACAGGCCCTGGAAGAATTCTTCCGCCTTGAGCCGGCGCTTGTTGGTGACGATGGTGGCGCCGAGCGCGAGCACGGCCGCCGGGTAATCCGCGGTCGGGTCGTTGTTGGCGAGCGAGCCGCCGATGGTGCCCTTGTGGCGCACGGCCGGATCGCCGATCTGCGCGGCGAGCTCGGCGAGCGCCGGGATCGCCTCGCCGACGATCGCCGAGGTCGCGACATCGGCATGCTTAGCAGTTGCGCCGATCACCAGCGAGCGGCCCTTCATCTCGATCGTATCCAGCCCCTCGATGTGGGAGAGATCGACCAGGTGCGGCGGGCTGGCGAGGCGCTGCTTCATGACCGGCACCAGCGTGTGGCCGCCGGCGATCACCTTGGCGTCTTCGTTCTTCACCAAAAGATTGGCAGCCTGCCGCACGGTGGCGGGACGGTGATATTTGAATTCGTACATGGAGAACCTTCTGATCGCGGTCGCGATGAAATCAATCAGGCGATATCGGACTTTAAGCGAGGTCGGACTTGCCCATCGCCTTGGCGCCGGCGGCGATCGAGGCGACGATGTTCTGGTATCCGGTGCAGCGGCACAGATTGCCTTCGAGCTCCTCGCGGATGACCTGGTCGGACAGGTCATGGCCCTTGCGGTGGACCAGATCGACCGCGGTCATGATCATGCCCGGCGTGCAAAAGCCGCACTGCAGGCCGTGATGCTCGCGAAACGCTTCCTGCATCGGATGCAGCGGTGCGCCGTCGGCCGCCAGCCCCTCGATGGTCTTGACCTCGTGACCGTCGGCCATGACCGCGAGCGTGGTGCAGGCCTTCACCGCCTTGCCGTCGAGGTGCACGACGCAAGCGCCGCATTGCGACGTATCGCAACCAACATGGGTGCCGGTCAGGCGCAGATTTTCCCGCAGAAACTGGACCAGAAGGGTACGGGGATCGATATTGGCGTTGACGGGGTTACCGTTCACGATCAGGGAAATCTTGGCCATCAGCACTCTCTTGATCTGCACCGCCGCATAGCGGCGGCGCAGGCGTTTAAAACCATTCCAAAGCCCATAATATGGGCCATCCCGGTAATGAGCAACCTCGCCAGCCCCCCGCCTGAGGCATGGCCTGAGTGACTTGACGGACCGACGCGACCGCCTCGAACCGGCCGCCTGGAATCAAGACTCGTCAGTCAAATCAACCTTGCACAGCCTTGGCGAAGTTGGCGAAGAATTCGTCGGCCAGCTTCTTGGCCGCGCCGTTGATCAGGCGCTGGCCGAGCTGGGCAAGCTTGCCGCCGATCTGGGCCTCGACATTGTAGCTCAGCAGGGTACCGCCATCCTTCTCGGCCAGCGCCACGGTGGCGCCGCCCTTGGCAAAGCCGGCAACGCCGCCCTCGCCTTCGCCCGAAATCTTGTAGCCGTTCGGCGGATCCAGATCGCTCAGATTGACCTTGCCCTTGAAGCGCGCCGAGACAGGCCCGACCTTCATCTTGGCAGTGGCGCGAAATCCGTTGTCCTCGGTTTTTTCCAGTTCCTCGCAACCGGGGATACAGGCCTTCAGCACGTCCGGGTCGTTCAATTTGGCCCACACGGCCTCGCGCGGCGCCGCAAGCTGGACTTCGCCGGTCATCGTCATGGCCATGGGGGGGTTGCCTCCTGGATCGCCTTTACCTGATATCCCCAAGTAAAGCACGGAAGGGCCAAAAGGAAGGCCGCCCGCGGCTGCGAGCAATGCATATTCGCAACCGCAGCAAAGCAGGGCCGACAAGGCCATTGGCAGCGACGGGCCGGGATGATTAGGTCGCGCGCAGATGAGCACGCCCCTGTCCCCTTTGCTGGCTCCGATGCTGTCGAGCGCGGCGATGCGCGCGATTTTCGGCGATGCCGCGACCCTGCAGAACATGCTGGATTTCGAGGCCGCGCTGGCGCGCGCCGAAGCGGCGCTGGCGGTCATTCCGGCCGGCGCTGCCGGGCCGATCGTGAAGGCGTGCCGGGCCGAATCATTCGACCCTGCCGCGCTCGCCGAGGCTGCAACCCGGTCGGGCAACCTCGCGATCCCCCTGGTCAAGGCACTGACGGCCGAGGTCGCCAAGGCGGATGCCGAGGCGGCGCGCTACGTCCACTGGGGCGCTACCAGCCAGGATGTCATCGATACCGGCGCCATGCTCGGCCTGCGCGCCGGCATCGACGCGCTGCTCGCCGATCTCGATCGCGCCGTCACGGGCCTTGCCAGATTGACGCAGCAACACCGGCATACCCCCGTGGTCGCCCGCACCTGGTTGCAGCACGCGCTGCCGATGCCGTTCGGCCTCAAACTCGCCGAATATGCCGCGGCGTTGCAGCGCTCGAGACGAAGACTGCAACGCTTGCGCGGCGAGACGCTGGCGCTGCAGTTCGGCGGCGCGGCTGGTACGCTGGCGGCGCTGGGCGATAACGGGTTGAAGGTCGCCGAGGGCCTCGCGAAAGAGCTCGATCTGCCGCTGCCGGACGCACCCTGGCACACCCACCGCGACCGCGTCGCGGAGGCGGCGTCCGTCTTCGCCATCCTCGCCGGCACCTGCGGCAAGATCGCGCGCGACGTCTCGCTGATGATGCAGACCGACGTCGGCGAAGCCTTTGAGCCATCCGGCGAAGGCCGCGGCGGCTCCTCCACCATGCCGCACAAACGAAATCCGGTCGCAGCGGCCAGTGCGCTCGCCGCGGCGACCATGGCCCCCAACCTCGCGGCGACGATTTTTGCGGCTCAGGTGCAGGACCATGAGCGCAGCGCCGGCCCCTGGCACGCGGAATGGCCGACGCTGCCGACGCTGATGCTGGTGACATCGGGCGGACTGGCCGCGATCGTCGACATTGCCCAGGGACTGGAAGTCGATGCCGCGCGCATGCGCGCCAATCTCGACACGACGCATGGGCTGATCATGGCAGAAGCCGTCACCTTTGCGCTCGCCGAAACGATCGGCAAGAGCGATGCGCATCATCTGATCGAGGTTGCCAGCAGGCAGGCGGTCAAGGACAAAAAGCATCTGCGCGATGTCCTGACGGCGGACGCCAGGATCACCGCGCAGCTCAGCGCCGATAAAATCGCTGCACTGTTCGAGCCGATGGCCTATCAGGGCGCCTCGCAGGCCCTGATCGACCGCCTGCTCGGTTCTGTGGAAGAAAGTTGATGTCATTGCCGGGCTTGACCCGGCAATCCATCACCCTGAATAGACTCTTGCTGGATGGATGCGCGGGTCAAGCCCGCGCATGACGGAGGAAAAACGCCATGCCGATGATCGACGCCGACGGCTGCCTGCTCAACGTATCCGTCGAAGGCCGCGACGGCGGTCCAACGCTGGTGTTGTCGAATTCGTTGGGCTCCACCACGCAGATGTGGGAGCCGCAGATGAAGGCGCTGACGCAGTTTTTCCGCGTCGTGCGCTACGACCGGCGCGGCCACGGCAAGTCGAACGTGCCGCCCGGCCCCTATTCACTGGAGCGCTTTGGCCGCGACGTGCTGGCGATCCTCGACGACCTCAACATCGCCAAGGCGCATTGGTGCGGACTGTCGATGGGCGGCATGGTCGGGCAATGGCTGGGCGCCAACGCTCCGGACCGGTTCGGCAAGATCGTACTGGCCAATACCACCTGCCATTACCCGGACCCGACGCGCTGGAACGAGCGCATCAAGGCGGTGAGGCAAGGCGGCATCGCCGCGGTGGCCGACGCCGTGCTGGCGGGCTGGTTGACCGCGGATTTTCGCGAGCGCGAGCCGCAGGTCACCGCCAACATGAAGGCGATGATGCTGACCACGCCTGTGGAGGGCTATATCGCCTGCTGCGAGGCGCTGTCGACGCTCGACCAGCGCGACCTGCTGCCGAAGATCAAGGCGCCGACGCTCGTGATCGCCGGTCGTCACGACATGTCGACAACGATCGCGGACGCCGAATTCATGCGCAGCCGGATTCCCGGCGCCAGCATGACCATCCTGGATGCCGCGCATATTTCCAACGTCGAGCAGCCGCATGCGTTTACGGATGCGCTGATCGGGTTCTTGACGCAGAAATAAGGATTGCCGTCGTTCCGGGGCGATGCGCAGCATCGAACCCGGAACCTCGAGATTCCGGGTTCGCCTCTCCGAGGCGCCCCGGAATGACGCCTCCGGAGGAAACGCCAATGGACGACAACCAGCGCCGCGACGACGGCATGGCCCAGCGCCGAAAGGTGCTCGGCAATGAATGGGTCGACAAGTCGATCAAGAACCGCAACGCGTTCAACACCGACTTCCAGGACCTGATCACCCGCTACGCCTGGGGCGACATCTGGACCCGCCCGCATTTCGACCACCGCACCCGCCGCGTACTCGTGATCGGCACCATGGTGGCGCTCGGCCAATGGGACGAATTCCGCCTGCATGTCCGCGCCGCACTGGCCGAAGGCGGCTTCACGCCCGACGACATCAAGGAAATCCTGCTGCAGCAGGCGATCTATTGCGGCGTTCCGGCCGCCAACCACGCGGTGAAGGAAGCGAATGCGATCATCGCGGAGTTGGGTTTGCTGAAGGGTTAGACTCTACGAGTTGCGCCGTCATCCTGAGGTGCTCGTGTTGCGGTGCACTTGCACCGCAAGACGAGCCTCGAAGGATGGGCCACGGGCCGCGCATCCTTCGAGGCGCGCAATAGCGCGCACCTCAGGATGACGGGTCTTAGAAGGGCAACGTCGTCACGCCTGCACCGGTAGCGAAGTCACCAGTTTCCTGATCCGCTCCGCGTCGGCGCGCGAGACCGGATTGTAGACGATCATGCCCAGGTCCGGGCGGCCGTCGACAGCGAACGCAGAATACTCCATCGTGATTTCGCCGAGTATCGGATGGCGCAGGCGCTTGACGCCTTCGCCATAGACATTCACGTCATTGTCGCGCCACAGCGCTTCGAACTCGGGACTGATCCGGCACAGCTCATCGACGAGTTTTCCGACTTCGGACACCGCACCGGCGCGTGCGGCATCCGCGCGGAACGCGCCGACCACGAAGCGCGCCACGCGCTCCCAGTCATGTTGCTGCGCCCGCACGCGGGGATCGCCAAAAATCAGGCGCAGGATGTTGCGGCGGCCGGGCGGCAGCGCGCCGTAGTCGGTCAGCACGGCGGCCGCCGCGCGATTCCAGGCGACGACGTCCCAGGTCGCGGTCTTGATCAGCGCGGGGCTGGCATCGAGCGCATCGAGCAGGCGTTGCAGCCGTGGCGTCACGCCTTCGGTGGCGGTGTAGCGCACTTCGGGCGGACGTCCGAGCCCGAGCAGAAAAAGATGTTCGCGCTCGACGTCGGTCAGCATCAGCGCCCGCGCGATCCGGTTCAGCACGTCGGACGACGGCGCGCCGCCGCGGCCCTGCTCCAGCCAAGTGTACCAGGTGGGGCTGATATTGGCTCGCTGCGCGACCTCTTCCCGGCGCAGACCCGGCGTGCGCCGGCGTCCAACCGCAAAGCCCAAGGCTGCGGGATCGAGCCTGACGCGGCGATCCCTGAGATAGCTTCCGAGCGGATTGCCGGTTTCGATGCTCACGCTGAATCCTGTTGGTCATTATACCCTGATAAGATCACTACTTTAACATGACAGGCGTCTGATCAATATCCGTCTCCAACCCATTCCTGGAGATTTTCACGTGCGCATCTTCGTTACCGGCGCGACCGGCTTTGTCGGCTCCGCCATCGTCCGCGAACTCATCGCATCCGGCCATCGGGTGCTCGGTCTCGCCCGCTCCGAAGCCGGGGCAAACGCCGTCATCGCCATGGGCGCCCAGGTTCACCACGGCGCGCTCAGCGATCTCGAAAGCCTGCGTGACGGCGTGCGCCAGGCGGACGCCGTCATCCACACCGCCTTCAACCACGACTTCTCGAAGTTTCTGGAGAACTGCGCGGAAGACCGGCGCGCGATCGAGACGATGGGCGTGGAACTGGAGGGATCGAACCGTCCGATGCTGGTGACTTCGGGCTTCGGGTCACTGGCGCCGGGCCGGCTCGCGACCGAGGCGGACGGCCCGCCGACCGGTTATCCGCGCGCTTCCGAGGAAGCGGCAGTCGCCGTGGCCGCGCGGGGCGTGCGCGCCTCCGTCGTTCGCCTGGCGGCGTCGACCCATGGCGAGGGCGACCACGGGTTCGTCCCGCGCCTGATCGCGATTGCGCGCGAAAAGGGCGTCGCGGCCTATATCGGCGACGGGGCAAACCGCTGGCCCGGTGTGCATCGGCTCGACGCTGCCCGGCTGTACCGGCTGGCGATCGAACAGGGCGCCACGAACGGCCCCTATCACGCGGTCGCAGACGAAGGCGTGACGGTCAGGACGATCGCCGAACTGATCGGCCGCCGGCTTGGCCTGCCCGTCGTTTCCAAGACGCATGAAGAGGCCGCCGAACATTTCGGCTGGCTTGCCCGCTTTGCCGCGATGGACATGCCGGCCTCGAGCACGCGGACCCGGTCGGCGCTCGGATGGCAGCCGGAGCACGCGGGCCTGATCGCCGATCTCGACCAGGACCACTATTTTGCATGAGCACGTCTTCATGAACGCGGCTTGAGTGCAGGACGGCGAGCGTGTATCGGCGCAAGCGAGGTTTCGCCGCATCGCTGCGCCGGAGCCGCTTAAGCCCTGCCTTGGTGACACCTTGAACCAACATCAGACAACACCGGCGGCGGCCTCTGGCGCATTCGCGGCCATGAAGTCGTCGCCTTATCGCGCCCAGTTCACGACCTACGTGCTGGCGATGATGGCCGACAATATCGAGCACGTGATCAGTTACTGGGTGGTGTTCCAGAAATTCCACTCGCCGGCGCTGGCCGGGTTCGCCGTGCTGTCGCACTGGCTGCCGTTCTTGCTGTTCTCGGTTGCCGTCGGCTCGTTGGCCGACCGTTACGATCCGCGCCGCATCATCCAGTGCGGCATGCTGCTGTTCATCGCGGCGTCGGCTGGATGGGGTATTTTCTTCCTCACCGACACGCTGCAGATGTGGCATGCGATGCTGCTGCTGGTCATCCATGGCTGCGCCGGCGTGCTGTGGCAGACGCCGAACCAGTTGCTGCTCTACGACACCGTCGAACCATCCGCTCTGCCGAGCGCGGTGCGGCTGAATGCCACCGCGCGCTATCTCGGCATCCTGGTCGGCCCGGCGGTCGGCGGCGTCATCATGCTGACGCTCGGCCCGTCCCATGGCATCATCTTCAATACATTGTTCTATCTGCCGCTGCTGCTCTGGCTGTTCTACGCGCCATCGCGCAACAGGGACGCGGCGCCGCGACGCATCGCGGTCCGCGGGCTTTCCGACATCATCCAGACCATCCGCGATATCGCCACGCAACCCGTGCTGACGTCCATGACGCTACTCGCCGGCCTCACCTCCTGCCTGATCGGCAACGCCTACCATGCGCAGATGCCGGGTTTTGCCGGCGATCTCGATCATGGCGATCCCGGCGCCTCCTACAGCGCGCTGCTGGCGGCCGATGCCGCCGGCGCCCTGCTCGCCGGCATCGCGCTGGAAGCGTGGGGCCGGCTCAGGCCGACGCCGCGTACCGCGATCATCCTCGCCGCGCTCTGGAGCGTGTCGCTGCTCGCATTCGCCGCATCGTCCATCTACGCACTGGCCGTCGCGCTGCTGTTCGCCGCGGGCTTCTTCGAACTGTCGTTCAATACGATGGCGCAGGCGCTGGTGCAGATCAACGCGCCCGCCGACATCCGCGGCCGTGTCGTCGGCCTGTTCAACATGGCGGGCCTCGGCATGCGCGCCTTCAGCGGCATCACAGTCGGCCTCGCCGGGGCGGCGATCGGCATTCACTGGTCACTCGGCCTGTCGGCCGTGGCGCTGCTGATCTGTCTGGCCGGTCTTTATCATCGAGGCGCACGCGGCGGCGTTGCGTCGAAGTAAGGTTTGGGGCAAGCACCGCCGCATAAAGAAGAGCCCCACCTTTCGGCGGGGCCTTCTCCGTTCGTCACCAATCATCCTAGCGATTCTGACCCGGGGGCTGCTGGCCCGGGCGATCGGGGTTCTGGCCTTGCCGGCCTGGATCCTGCTGCTGCTGGCCCGGGTTCTGACCGCCGCCTTGCTGACCAGGCTTCTGGCCCGGGTTCTGGTTCTGCTGGCCCGGATTATTCTGATTGGTCATTCATTATCTCCGCTGGTTAGACGTAGCATACGTCAACGGCGCGGCGGCCTGATCGTTGCCAGGAAACACCGGTTCCGCCGCGATCATTCCGCGGCAGGGCGATGTTCGGACTGTGGCACCGGAACCGCTGCCCCGAAACTAGCCCTGTACAAGCCAATTTAGCCGCAGCGCGTACGGTTGCCGCCCCCGGTTCCCACTGTTAGAAACCGACACGACGCGTCGCCTTGGGCTGCCGGAGCTCTCGCCGCGTCCGCGTCTCGGGGACAAACGGCAGCGCATGGATTACTTCGCCCAGCAACTGATCAACGGCCTCGTGCTCGGCTCGATCTACGGCCTGATCGCCATCGGCTACACGATGGTCTACGGCATCGTCGGCATGATCAATTTCGCCCATGGCGACATCTTCATGATCGGCGGCTTCATCGCCCTGATCACCTTCCTGATCCTGGTATCGTTCGGCCTGACCGCCGTCCCGCTGATCCTGCTGATCGTGCTCTTGGTATCCATGGCAATCACCGCGCTCTACGGCTGGACGGTGGAGCGCATCGCCTACCGCCCGCTGCGGCATTCGTTCCGGCTGGCGCCGATGCTGTCGGCGATCGGCATGTCGTTCGTGCTGGTGAATTATTCCCAGGTCGCCCAGGGCGCCCGCGTCAAACCGGTACCGCCGATCATCACCGGGGGCTACACCCTGCACGAGGGCGCCGACGGTTTCAACGTCCAGCTCTCCAACATCCAGATCATCGTCGTGATCACCACCATCGTGCTGCTGGCGCTGTTCACCTGGCTGGTGTCGCGCACGCGGCTCGGACGCGACATGCGCGCCTGCGAGCAGGACCAGACCATGGCCGCCCTGCTCGGCGTCGATGTCGACCGCACCATCTCGATGACCTTCGTGATCGGGGCTGCGCTCGCTGCCGTCGCCGGCATGATGTACCTGCTCTATTACGGGCTGGTCGATTTCTTCATGGGCTTCGTCGCCGGCATCAAGGCGTTCACCGCGGCCGTGCTCGGCGGCATCGGCTCGCTGCCCGGCGCGATGCTGGGCGGACTATTGATCGGGCTGATCGAAACGCTGTGGTCCGCCTATTTCTCGGTCGAGTACAAGGACGTCGCGGCATTCTCGATCCTGATCGTGGTCCTGATCTTCCTTCCGACCGGCCTGCTCGGCCGGCCCGAAGTCGAAAAAGTCTGACGGGCCGCCAGCCGTGAGCGCTCCCCTCGCCGAACAAACCTCGCGCGCCCCGGACGCAGCCTTCATCTTGAAGAAGGCGCTGATCAGCGCCTTGGTCGCGCTGGTGCTGTTCTCGCTGATGATCGGCGTGCGGACCGAAGCCGGGGCCGACGGGCAGTTGACCTATTGGACCCGCTTCGGCGACCTCGCCGCGATGGTAACCGGGGTGTTCGGCGGCAGCATCCTCGTCGAACTGGTGCGGCAATGGTGGGGGCCAGTCGACACCGTGAGGGTCGTTCCTGCGCCGATCCAGAACACGCTGGCGTTCACCGGGCGCATGGTCGCGCCGGTGCTGCTGGTATTCACGTTTCTGGTGCCGGTCTTGTTCTACGACCAGCGCTATATCCTCGACCTCGGCATCCTCGTGCTCACCTATGTGATGCTGGGATGGGGGTTGAACGTAGTGGTCGGCCTCGCCGGCCTGCTCGATCTCGGCTATGTCGCCTTCTACGCGGTCGGCGCCTATTCCTATGCGCTGCTCGCCACCAATTTCGGCCTGTCGTTCTGGATCTGCCTGCCGCTTGCCGGCATCCTCGCCGCCTTCTGGGGCGTGCTGCTCGGCTTCCCCGTGCTGCGGCTGCGCGGGGACTATCTCGCCATCGTGACGCTGGCGTTCGGCGAGATCATCCGCCTCGTGTTGATCAACTGGCAGGAAGTGACCGGCGGCCCGAACGGCGTCACCGGCATACCGCGTCCCACCTTGTTCGGCATCCCCCTGACCAACGACGATGACGGGCTCGCCGCCCGTCTCGACATCGAGTTCTCACCGACGCACCGTATTGTGTTCCTGTTCTATCTGATCCTGGGGCTGGCGTTGCTGACCAACTGGGTCACGATCCGGCTGCGGCGGCTGCCGATCGGGCGCGCCTGGGAAGCGCTGCGCGAGGACGAGGTCGCCTGCCGCGCGCTCGGCATCAATACCACGACAACCAAGCTGACCGCGTTTGCGACCGGCGCGATGTTCGGCGGCTTTGCGGGCGCGTTCTTCGCGACCCGACAGGGTTTCATCAGTCCGGAATCCTTCACCTTCCATGAGTCGGCGCTGGTGCTGGCGATCGTCGTTCTCGGCGGCATGGGCTCACAGCTGGGCGTCGCGCTTGCGGCGCTTGCCATGATCGGCGGCTTTGAACTGTTCCGCGGCCTCGACCAGTACCGCATGCTGGTGTTCGGCATGGCGATGGTCTTGCTGATGATCTGGCGGCCGCGCGGCCTGATCGGCCATCGCGCGCCGACCGTGTTCCTGAAAAAGCAGGAAGCGATTTCGTCCGACCTCGTCAAGGAGGGACACGGATGAACGACGGTCCGATTCTTTCCGTCGATCGCCTGTCGATGCGCTTTGGCGGCATCGTCGCCGTCAACGAATTGTCGTTCAACGCCCAGCGTCGCAGGATCACCGCGCTGATCGGGCCGAACGGCGCCGGCAAGACCACCGTGTTCAACTGCATCACGGGTTTCTATAAGCCGTCGTCCGGCATCATCCGCCTCACCGATGATGACGGCCACGCTACCCAGCTCGAACGGCTGAACGATTTCCGCATCGCCAAGCTCGCCCGCGTCGCCCGCACCTTCCAGAACATCCGCCTGTTTCCCGGCATGACGGCGCTGGAAAATTTGATGGTCGCGCAGCACAATGCCCTGATGCGCGCTTCCGGACTGACGTTCCTCGGCCTGATCGGCGCACCCTCCTGGCGCAAGGCCGAGCGGGCCGCGATCGATCTGGCACGAACCTGGCTCGACCGCGTCGGCCTCCTCGACCGCGCCGACGATGCCGCCGGCAATCTGCCCTATGGCGACCAGCGGCGGCTTGAGATCGCGCGCGCGATGTGCACCCGGCCGTCCCTGCTCTGCCTCGACGAACCCGCAGCCGGACTCAACGCGCGCGAAAGCGCGAGCTTGAGCGAATTGCTGCTGTCGATTCGCGACGACCATGGCACCTCGATCCTGCTGATCGAGCACGACATGAGCGTGGTAATGGAAATCTCCGACCACGTCGTCGTGATGGATCACGGTGTGAAGATCGCTGAAGGCAGCCCAAAACAAATCCGCGACGACCCCAAGGTGATCGCCGCCTATCTCGGCACCGACGAGGAAGAAGCCATCGCCGTGATGGAGAGCGGGACGTGAGCGCGTCGCCCACCGCTCCGTCATGCCCGGGCGTAGCCGTCCGAAGGACGGCCTCGCTTCCGCGCGCCTATGCCCGGGCATCCACGTCCTCCGTGCAACCCGGCCAGAAGTACGTGGATGGCCGGGACAAGCCCGGCCATGACGAGGGTTGGGGAGTCACGCGATGACCTCACCAACCACACCCCTGCTCGCAACCCGCGGCCTGCGCGCGGCTTACGGTAAGATCGAGGCGCTGAAGGGCGTCGATATCGACATCCATGCCGGCGAGATCGTCGCCCTGATCGGCGCCAACGGCGCCGGCAAGTCGACCCTGATGATGACGATCTTCGGCCGGCCGCGCGCCCGCGCCGGCCACATCGAATTCGACGGCCATGACATCACCGGCGTGCCGACACACGAGATTGCGCGGCTGCGCATCGCCCAGTCGCCCGAGGGCCGCCGCATTTTCCCGCGCATGAGCGTGGCGGAAAACCTGCAGATGGGCGCCGACGCGACGGACAGCAGCGAATCAGAGCGCGCCAGCGGCCTCGAACGCGTCTTCTCGTTGTTTCCTCGGCTGAAAGAGCGCATCGCCCAGCGTGGCGGCACGCTGTCCGGCGGTGAGCAGCAGATGCTGGCGATCGGCCGCGCCTTGATGAGCCGGCCGCGCCTCTTGATGCTGGACGAGCCGTCGCTCGGGCTGGCGCCATTGATCGCGCGGCAGATTTTCGACGCGATCCGGACGCTCAACCGTCAGGACGGCCTGACCGTCCTGATCGTCGAACAGAACGCCAACCACGCGTTGAAACTGGCTCATCGCGGCTATGTCATGGTCAACGGCCTGATCACCCTTTCCGGAACCGGGAAAGACTTGCTGCAACGGCCGGAAATCCGCGCCGCCTATCTGGAAGGCGGCCGGCGGGACTGACGACGCCTCTACGACTTTGGGCGCGTGGTGCGGCAAGATGCGGCGAACCGCCGGTGGTTTGCCCGAAAATTGCCGATGACTTCGCCGATAAATCAGCCGACAATGGGCGTGATTTTCGTACCCGGCCGCGCTGGGTATTCCCGAAATCGACTGACCTGCGAGGGACATCTCATGACATCACTGAAACTCATCGGCCTGGCTTTGGGCGCGTCGTTGGCGCTGTCGACGACGGCGCTGGCGCAGGACATCTCCATCGCCGTGGCGGGTCCGATGACGGGCGGCGAATCGGCGTTCGGTCGCCAGATGAAGAACGGCGCCGAACAGGCCGTAGCCGACATCAACGCCGCCGGCGGCGTGCTCGGCAAGAAGCTGGCGCTGCAGGTCGGCGACGACGCCTGCGATCCCAAGCAGGCACGCTCGGTCGCGGAAAAGCTCGCCAGCGCAAAAATCCCGTTCGTGGCCGGTCACTTCTGCTCGTCGTCGTCGATCCCGGCGTCCGAAGCCTATGCCGACGGCAACGTGCTGCAGATAACGCCGGCCTCGACCAACCCGCTGTTCACCGAGCGCAAGCTCTGGAACGTGGCCCGCGTCTGCGGCCGCGACGACCAGCAGGGCCTGGTCGCCGCCGATTACATCGTCAAGCACTACAAGGGCAAGAACGTCGCCATCCTCAACGACAAGTCGACCTATGGCAAAGGCCTAGCCGACGAAACCAAGAAGGCGCTCAACAAGGCCGGCATCACCGAGAAGATGAACGAGTCCTACAACAAGGGCGACAAGGACTTCAACGCGATCGTGTCGCGGCTGAAGCGCGACAATATCGATCTGGTGTTCGTCGGAGGCTACCATCAAGAGGCCGGGCTGATCCTGCGCCAGATGCGCGACCAGGGCCTCAAGACCGTGTTGATGGCGGGCGACGCCATGAATGACAAGGAGTTCGCCTCGATCACGGGGCCCGCCGCCGAAGGCACCCTGTTCACCTTCGGGCCCGACCCGCGCAACAAGCCGACCGCGAAGTCGATCGTCGAGAAGTTCAAGGCCAAGAACATCGATCCCGAGGGCTACACCCTCTACACCTACGCAGCGATGCAGGTATGGACCCAGGCCGTGACCAAGGCGAAGACGACCGACCCGAAGAAGGTGATGGAGACCATCAAGGGCGGTGAATGGGACACCGTGCTCGGCAAGCTCGGCTTCGACGCCAAGGGCGACATCAAGGTGATCGACTATGTCGTCTACAAGTGGGACGCCAAGGGCAACTACGCCGAGATCAATCCCAAAGGTTCCTGATCACATCCGCATCGGCTGACAGATGAACGCCCCGGCCTCGCCGGGGCGTTTTTGCGTTTGCGGTTCCAATTGTTTCGTCGCCATTGGAACAAATCGGTTCCCGCCGCATTGGGCCGGGTTGGGCTGGGTTCCATGTCATTGATTTCACAACTCTAACTGAGTTCCAACTTGATCTGCAGGTGGGGCGACGCTTGTATCGCGGCCACTCAACTTCCGCGAATGGATTCGCGCGCCGGCCAAGGAAACACCATGAGTGAACTTTCCACGGGAGCATCCCCCTCCACTCGCCGCGTCGCGAAGCCCAAGCCTGGCAACGGCTCCTCCGACGCCATGCAGGATCTGCTGCATGCGCTGCAGGCGATGCGCGCCGGCGATTTTTCAGTCCGCATGACCGGCGATCACACCGGCGTCGAAGGCAAGATCGCCGACACGTTCAATGAAATCGTCGCCGCCAACCAGCGCATGGCACAGCAGCTCGAGCATGTCGGCCAGGTCGTGGGCCGCGAGGGCAAGACCCGGCAGCGCGTCAAGTTCGACCTGTCGAGCGGCTCGTGGGCCGACATGGAGGGCTCCGTTAACAGCCTGATCGACGATCTGCTGTGGCCGACCCGCGAAGTGACACGCGCCGTTGCCGCCGTGGCGCAGGGCAATCTGCTGCAGACCGTGCAGCTCGACGTCGATGGCCGCCCGCTCGGCGGCGAATTCCTGCAGTCGGCCACCATCGTCAACACGATGATCAAGCAGCTTTCCGTGTTCACCTCGGAAGTGACGCGCGTCGCCCGCGAGGTCGGCACCGAGGGCAAGCTCGGCGGCCAGGCCCAGGTGCCGGAAGTGACCGGCGTCTGGAAGGATCTCACCGAGAGCGTCAACTCGATGGCCAATAACCTCACCGGCCAGGTCCGCAACATCGCTGAAGTGACCATCGCGGTCGCCAACGGTGACCTGTCGAAGAAGATCACGGTCGACGTCCGCGGCGAGATTCTGCAGCTCAAGGAAGCCATCAATACGATGGTGGACCAGCTCCGCTCCTTCGCCTCCGAAGTGACGCGCGTGGCGCGCGAGGTCGGCACCGACGGCAAGCTCGGCGGCCAGGCCATCGTGCCCGGCGTCGCCGGTACCTGGAAGGACCTCACCGATTCCGTCAACGCGATGTGCGGCAACCTCACCGCCCAGGTCCGCAACATCGCCAACGTGACCACCGCCGTGGCGCGCGGCGATCTCTCGCGCAAGATCACGGTCGACGTCCGCGGCGAAATCCTCGAATTGAAGGACACCATCAACACCATGGTGGACCAGCTCAACGCCTTCGCGTCCGAAGTGACGCGTGTCGCCCGCGAGGTCGGCACCGAGGGCAAGCTCGGCGGCCAGGCGCAGGTGTCGGGTGTGGCCGGTACCTGGAAAGACCTCACGGACAACGTCAACTTCATGGCCTCGAACCTGACCGCGCAGGTCCGCAACATCGCCGACGTCGCCACCGCCATCGCCGGCGGCGACCTGTCCAAGAAGATCACGGTGAACGTGTCGGGCGAAATCCTTCAGCTGAAGGAAACGCTGAACACCATGGTCGACCAGCTCAACGCCTTCGCCGGTGAAGTCACGCGCGTCGCGCGCGAGGTCGGCACCGAGGGACGGCTCGGCGGCCAGGCCAACGTGCTCGGCGTCGCCGGCACCTGGAAGGACTTGACCGAGAGCGTCAACTCGATGGCGTCCAACCTGACGGCGCAGGTCCGCAACATCGCCGAAGTCACCACCGCGGTCGCCAATGGCGACCTGTCGAAGAAGATCACGGTGGACGTGCGCGGCGAGATTCTGGAGTTGAAGGACACCATCAACACCATGGTGGACCAGCTCAACGCGTTTGCCGGCGAAGTCACGCGCGTCGCCCGCGAAGTCGGCACCGAGGGCAAGCTCGGCGGCCAGGCCAATGTTCGCGGCGTCGCCGGCACCTGGAAGGACCTCACCGACAACGTCAACTCGATGGCCGGCAACCTCACCGCCCAGGTCCGCAACATCGCCGAGGTGGCGACCGCGGTCGCCAAGGGCGACCTGTCGAAGAAGATCACCGTCAACGTCTCCGGCGAAATCCTTCAGCTGAAGGAAACGCTGAACACGATGGTGGACCAGCTCAACGCCTTCGCCGGCGAAGTCACCCGCGTCGCGCGCGAGGTCGGTACCGACGGCAAGCTCGGCGGCCAGGCCGAAGTGCCGGGCGTCGCCGGCACCTGGAAGGACCTCACCGACAGCGTGAATTCGATGGCCGGCAACCTCACCGCCCAGGTCCGCAACATCGCCGAAGTGGCGACCGCGATTGCCGGCGGCGACCTGTCGCGCAAGATCACCGTCGACGTCCGCGGCGAGATCCTGCAGCTCAAGGAAACGCTCAACACGATGGTCGACCAGCTCAACCGTTTCGCGGGCGAAGTGACGCGCGTGGCACGCGAAGTCGGCACCGAAGGGCGATTGGGCGGTCAGGCCAACGTGCCCGGCGTCGCCGGCACCTGGAAGGACCTCACCGACAACGTCAACTCGATGGCGGGCAACCTCACCGGCCAGGTCCGCAACATCGCCGAGGTCACCACGGCGGTGGCGAAGGGCGACCTGTCGAAGAAGATCACCGTCGACGTCAAGGGCGAGATCCTCGAGTTGAAAAACACCGTCAACACGATGGTGGATCAGCTCAACGCCTTCGCGTCCGAAGTGACGCGCGTGGCGCGCGAGGTCGGCACCGAAGGCAAGCTCGGCGGCCAGGCCCAGGTGCCTGAGGTGGCCGGCACCTGGAAAGACCTCACCGACAACGTCAACTTCATGGCCTCGAACCTGACCGCGCAGGTCCGCAACATCGCCGAAGTGGCGACCGCGATCGCCGGCGGCGACCTGTCGAAGAAGATCACGGTGGACGTCCGCGGCGAAATCCTGCTACTGAAGGACACCCTCAACACGATGGTCGAGCAGTTGCGCTCGTTCGCCGCCGAAGTGACGCGCGTCGCGCGCGAAGTCGGTACCGAGGGGCGATTGGGTGGTCAGGCCGTCGTGCCCGGCGTCGGCGGCACCTGGAAGGACCTCACCGACAACGTCAACCTGCTCGCCGCGAATCTGACCACGCAGGTCCGCAACATCGCCGAGGTCACCACGGCGGTGGCGCGCGGCGACCTGTCGCGCAAGATCACGGTCGACGTGAAGGGCGAAATCCTCGAACTGAAGAACACCATCAACACGATGGTCGACCAGCTCAACGCCTTCGCCGGCGAAGTGACGCGCGTGGCGCGCGAGGTCGGCACCGAAGGCAAGCTCGGCGGCCAGGCCCAGGTCCCCGGCGTCGCCGGCACCTGGAAGGACCTCACCGACACCGTCAATTTCATGGCCGCCAATCTGACCGAACAGGTGCGCGGCATCGTCAAGGTCGTGACGGCGGTCGCCAACGGCGACCTCAAGCAGAACCTGACCGTGAAATCGAAGGGCGAAGTCGCCGCGCTGGCCGACACCATCAACAACATGACCGAGACGCTGGCGACGTTTGCCGATCAGGTCACCAGCGTGGCGCGCGAGGTCGGCGTCGAGGGCCGGCTCGGCGGCCAGGCCAACGTGCCCGGCGCCGCCGGCACCTGGAAGGATCTTACCGGCAACGTCAATCTTCTCGCGGCCAACCTGACCTCGCAGGTCCGCGCCATCGCGGAAGTCGCGACCGCCGTGACCAAGGGCGACCTCACCCGCTCGATCCAGGTCGACGCCCGCGGCGAAGTGGCCGAACTCAAGGACAACATCAACACCATGATCGGCAACCTGCGCCTGACGACGCAGGTCAACACCGAACAGGACTGGCTGAAGACCAACCTCGCCAAGTTCACCAACATGCTGCAGGGTCAGCGCGACCTTTCCACCGTCGGCCGGCTGCTGCTCACCGAGTTGGCGCCGCTGATCAACGCGCATATGGGCGTCATCTATCAGACCGAGAATGCCGACAGCCCGCAGCTGCGCCTGCTGTCCGCCTATGCCGGCGACGGCGGCAACCCGCATCCGCCAGTCGTGCAGTTCGGCGAAGGTCTGATCGGCCAGTGCGCGATCGACAAGCGGCAGCGGCTGGTATCGGACATCCCGCCAGACACCGCGCCGATCAACTCGGCCCTGCTGCGCGTCGTTCCGAAAAATCTCGTCGTGCTGCCGGTGCTGTTCGAGAATCAGGTGAAAGCCGTGATCGAGCTGTCCTCGATCGCCTCGTTCACGACGTCGCAGATGACCTTCCTCGAACAGCTCACCGACTCGATCGGAATCGTGCTCAACTCGATCGAGGCCACGATGCAGACCGAGGGCCTGCTGAAACAGTCGCAGCAGCTCGCCGGCGAACTGCAGACCCAGCAGAAGGAACTGCAGCAGACCAACGAGCAACTCGAACAGAAGGCCCAGCAGCTCGCCGAACGCAACGTCGAGGTCGAGCGCAAGAACCAGGAAATCGAGCAGGCCCGCCGCGCGCTGGAGGAAAAGGCCACCGAGCTGTCGCTGACCTCGAAATACAAGTCCGAATTCCTCGCCAATATGAGCCACGAGCTGCGCACGCCGCTCAACAGCATCCTGATCCTCGGCCAGCAGCTCACCGAAAATCCGGACGGCAATCTGTCGGCCAAGCAGGTCGAATTCGCCCGCACCATCCACGGCGCCGGCACCGACCTGCTCAATCTGATCAGCGACATTCTCGACCTCTCGAAGATCGAATCCGGCACGGTGACGGTCGATGCCGAAGAAATTCTGACGTCGAACCTTCTGGAGACGGTCGGGCGACCGTTCCGCCACGAGGCCGACAACCGCCACCTCTCGTTCGAGATCGATGTCGACGAGAACCTCGCCCGCAGCATGGTGACCGATTCCAAGCGCCTGCAGCAGGTCTTGAAGAACCTGCTGTCGAACGCGTTCAAGTTCACCGCCGTGGGCGGCGTCAAGCTGAACGTGTCCGCCGCCGTCGGCGGCTGGAGCGCCGAACATCCGATCCTCAACCACGCGCCCGCCGTGGTCGCCTTCGAGGTGACCGACACCGGCATCGGCATCCCCGTGGAGAAGCAGAAGCTGATCTTCGAGGCGTTCCAGCAGGCCGACGCCGGCACCAGCCGCAAATACGGCGGCACCGGCCTCGGCCTCGCCATCAGCCGCGAACTCGCCAGCCTGCTCGGCGGCGAAATCCATCTGCGCAGCGCGCCCGGCAAGGGCTCCACCTTCGTGCTGTATCTGCCACTGAAATATTCCGGCCCCACCGTGGCGCCGCGCCCCCCCGCCCCGTCCGCCCTCCCGCAGACGCCGGCGTTGCAGACCGCCGCGCCCCAGGAGCGGGCCATCGAGCCATTGCCGGACGACCGGCTAAATCTCGACCCGGGCGACACCATCCTGCTCATCGTCGAGGACGATCCGCATTATGCGCGGGTACTGATCGATCTCGCCCGCGACAAGGGCTTTAAAGTGCTGGTCGCCAACCGCGGCGCCGAGGCGCTCGAACTCGCCAAGCAGTTCCAGCCGTCGGCGGTTTCGCTCGACGTGTTCCTGCCGGACATGCTGGGCTGGACCGTGCTGAGCCAGCTCAAGCACAACCCGCTGACCCGTCACATCCCGGTGCAGATCATCACGCTCGACGAAGACCGCCAGCACGCATTGGCGCGCGGCGCGTTCTCGTTCGTCAACAAGCCGACGACCACCGAAGGCGTCAGCGCGGCGCTGTCGCAGATCAAGGAATACGCCAGGCCGCGCCGCAAGCGGCTCTTGATCGTGGAAGACAACCCGGCCGAACGGATGAGCATCAGCGAACTGCTCGGCCACGACGACATCGAGATCGTCACCGCCGACACCGGCGCCGGCGCGCTGTTGACGCTGCGGACCCAGCCCTGCGACTGCGTCGTACTCGATCTGCGACTGCCCGACATGAGCGGCTTTGAGGTGCTCGACCGGCTCCGCAAGGACGATGCGCTCTCGGGCGTTCCCGTGGTGGTGTTCACGGGGCGGGAACTTTCGGCCGAGGAAGACGCGGAACTCCACACCATGGCGCGAAGCATCGTGGTCAAGGGCGTCGAATCGCCGGAACGCCTGCTCGACGAGACGTCGCTGTTCTTGCACCGCGTCATCACGAGATTGCCGGCCGAAAAGCAGAGGATGCTCGAGAAGCTCAACAGTTCCGACGAGGATCTGGTCGGCAAGACCGCGCTTCTGGTCGACGACGACGCGCGCAACATTTTTGCCCTTTCGAGCGTTCTCGAACGGCGCGGGATGAAGGTGCTGACGGCAACGACGGGCCACGAGGCCGTCGCGCTGGTCGAGTCCAACCCCAACATCGCAATCGTTCTCATGGATATCATGATGCCGCAGATGGACGGATATCAAACCATCGGCGTCATCCGGCAAAACCCGTCGTTCGGTCGTATTCCGATCATCGCGCTGACCGCGAAGGCCATGAAGGGCGACCGCGAGAAATGTCTCGAAGCCGGCGCGTCGGATTATCTCGCCAAGCCCGTCAATACCGAGCAATTACTGCTCGCGATAAGAATGTGGCTGCACCGGTGACCGGCGTAGGCAGATGATGGTCGAGGACAAGGTCAATATCCTCCTGGTGGACGATCAGCCGGCGAAGCTGCTCGCCTATGAAGTGATCCTGAAGGAACTCGGCGAGAACCTGGTCAAGGCGTCGTCCGGGCGCGAGGCGCTGGAATATCTGCTCAAGAACGACGTCGCGATCATCCTGGTCGACGTCTGCATGCCGGAACTCGACGGCTTCGAGCTCGCCGCCATGATCCGCGAACATCCCCGCTTCCAGAAGACCGCGATGATCTTCATCTCCGCCATCCAGGTCAGCGACATCGACCGGCTGCGCGGCTATGAGATGGGCGCGGTCGACTATGTTCCCGTGCCCGTGGTGCCGGAGGTGCTGCGCGCCAAGATCAAGGTGTTCGCTGAACTGTATCGCAAGACGCGTGAACTGGAACGCCTCAATATCGAACTCGAGGATCGCGTTCGTGCCCGCACCGCCGAGCTGGAGCAATCCCACGCCCGCCTGCTGGAGAGCGAACAGCGCCGCAGCCTGGCGATCGCCGCCGGCAAGATGGGGTCCTGGGACTGGGACTGGATCAACGGCGACTGGATGTGGGACGAAGGCCAGTACCAGATCTTCGGGCTCGATCCCGACAGGTTCGTCGTGACGCCCTCGAACGTCCAGCAATTGCTGCACCCTGACGATGCCGATGAACTCCGCAAGGCCGTCGGCCTGTTCACCAACGGCACCCAATCGTACGAGGGTGAGTTCCGGATCATCCGGCCGGATGGCGAGGTGCGATGGTGCGCGGGCACGGCGGCGGCGACCACCGACAAGGATGGCCGCGTCATCCGCGTCAGTGGCGTCACGGTCGACATCACCGAGCGCAAGCAGGCCGAGGCGCGACAGAACCTGTTGGCGCGCGAGGTCGATCATCGCGCCAAGAATGCGTTGGCGCTGGCGCAATCCATCGTCCGCCTGACGCGCGGCGAAAACGTCAAGACCTATGTCCGCTCGGTGGAGGGCCGGATCAACGCGCTGGCACGGGTGCACACCGTGCTGTCGCTGTCGAGCTGGCAGGGCGCCGAGATCAGAAAATTGATCGACCAGGAACTGGCGCCGTATTTCACCGGCGACCAGATCGAGCTCGCCGGCCCGGAGGTGCAGCTCGAGCCGAGCACGGCGCAGACGGTGGCGCTGGCGCTGCACGAACTCGTGACCAATTCGGCGAAATACGGCGCGCTGTCGATGCTGTCGGGCCGGCTGTCGTTGAATTGGGAGGATCATGCGGGCCGGCTCAGGATCGTCTGGGTGGAGAGCGGTGGTCCCGCCGTCGAGAAACCGGTGTCGCGCGGGTTCGGAACCCGCAGCGTGATCGCCAGCATCGAGTCTCAGCTTGGCGGGAGGGCCGAATTCGACTGGCGCCCGGAGGGCCTTGTTTGCCGTCTCACGGTGCCGCTGCCCCGAAAGCCATTTGCCGCCGAGCCGTTTTCGGCTGCGGACGGCAATGGTCTGCGGAGCGCCAAGCGATGATCCGCCTCACGACGATGGCTGACCTGACTACGAGGAGTCTATCGCACCGCCGCCGCGGCAGGCGATGGCCATGTCTGCGCCGCTTCGATGGCGCGGAGCAAATCCGCCGGACGAAATGGCTTTTGCAGGCAGACGACGTCCGAAAGCCCGGGCGACAGACAGTCGAGAACGGTCATTCCCGAAACCGCGATGACAGGCAGGGCCGGCGACCGCGCGCGCAGGGCCGCAATCAGATCCGAACCGCTGGCCTCCCCCAGGAACATGTCGACGATGGCCAGGTCGAAGCCGGCATCCGACTCGTACAGCCTCATGGCGGCAGCGGTGTTTGCCGCTTCAACGACCTCGAAACGGTTCATGCGCAACACCAGGGAAATCATGGTGCGGACCTCGGCATGGTCGTCAACCACAAGCGCGCGGGGCATCGAGGTCTCCAGGATCGGTGGCGCCACGGCGAGGGTCATGAAGCGGCGGGACGCGCGGCTCGGCCGACAATATTGGGCCAGAGGGTAAAGACCAGGTTACGCGCATGTCGGCACGGCGCGCTCAACCATCGACAGGTACAATATAACCCCAAGTTGATTCTGGCCGGAGCGACGCTAGCGTAAGCGCGTGCGCTCGATTCCGGCTGCGTTTGGATTCAGGAGACTGCCGGGGCAGCGATGCGCTGTTCCGGTGCGTTCGATTTTTTTGAAGCCATTGCTGCGGCGCGTTCCCAGCCTGCCGGAGACGACAATGCGTGACGAGCGCAACATCTTCGTTTCAACAAAGCCGGCTACTCAGCGCGATCGCCGCCGGGCACTCATTCTGGTCGGCGTCTTGGCGGTACTGTTTGCCTGTGCCGTGCCTTTTGCCGGCGTGCCGCTTACCCCGATGCCGGCGTTCGTTGCGAGCTACCAGTCCGCGCTAGCCCTCAACGATCTCGTCACGGCCGTGCTGCTGTTTTCGCAATTCGCAGTGTCCCGCTCGCGGGCGCTGTTGCTGCTGGCAAGCGGATATCTGTTCACCGCCATGGCGGCGACCGTTCATGCCCTCAGCTTTCCCGGGCTGTTCGCGCCCGGCGGGTTGCTGGGCGCGGGACCGCAGACCACCGTCTGGCTCTACATGATCTGGCACGGCGGATTTCCGCTGCTCGTCATCGGCTATGCGCTGCTGAAAGTGAACGATGACGAGCCCGCGATGAAGGGCTCGAAAGCCGCCGCCATCGCCAAGAGCATCATCGCCGTCACGATCGCGATGGCAACGTTCGCCTGGGTGGTCACCGCCCAGCACGACTGGCTGCCGATCCTCCTGAGCGCCGGCCGCTATACGCCGATCATGCTCGGCGTCGTCTCGGCCGTATGGGGGCTGAGCCTGGCGGCATTGGCGATGTTGTGGCTACGCCCGCGGCACACCGTGCTCGACGTCTGGCTCATGGTCGTCATGTGCGCCTGGTTGTTCGACATCGCGCTGTCGGCGATGCTGAACGTCGCCCGCTTCGACGTCGGGTTCTATCTCGGCCGCATCTATGGCTTCTGTGCCGCGAGCTTCGTACTCGGCGTCCTGCTGGTCGACCACGTCAGCCTGCAGGCCAAGCTGGCCCGGCTGCTCGCGTCATTGCGACGGGAAGCCGCTTCCGAACGAAGGCTCCGCAGCGAACGCGACAGCCTGTTGAGCGCGGTGGTGACGTCGTCCAACGACGCCATCATCACGCAGCTGCTGGACGGCACCATATCCAGTTGGAACGTCGCCGCCACGCGTCTGTTCGGCTATACGGAGGCGGAAGCGGTCGGCAAGCACATCAACTTGATCGTGCCCCCGGAACGGCGCGACGAAGTGCGCACCATCATCGCCCGGGCCGGCCGCGGCGAACGGATCGAACATCACGAGACCATGCGCGTTCGAAAGGACGGCGGCATCGTCGATGTGTCGCTGAGCATCTCTCCGATCCGCGCGACATCCGGCGAGATCGTCGGCATCTCCAAGGCAGCGCGCGATATCACCGAAAGCAAGCGGACCCGCCAGGCGCTTTCCCAGGAAATCGAGGAGCGGCGGCGCATCTTCGAGTCCTCGAACGACCTCATCCTGGTGACCGACAGCGAAGGCAACCTGGTCCAGGTCAGCCCGAGCGTCACGGCGATCCTCGGCTATCAAACATCCGAGTTGATCGGCCACAGCGCGATGGAATTCATCCATCCCGAGGATATCGAGCATACCGTCAAGGATATGCAGGCGGCACGGCAGGGACAGCACAAGCGCAATTTCGAGACCCGCTTTCTCAATCACGAGCAAAAGACCGTCGCGCTGAACTGGACGGCGACGTGGTCGGAACCGGTCCGCCGCTACTTCTTCATCGGCCGGGACCTCACGGAAAAGCAGGCCGCGGAAGCGCAGCTGCGACAGACGCAGAAGATGGATGCGATCGGCCAGCTCACCGGCGGCGTCGCCCACGACTTCAACAACATCCTCACCGTGATCACCGGCACCATCGGCATTCTGGAAGAAGCGCTCTCCGATCAGCCCGAGCTCGTCACCATCGCGAAACTGATCGACGAGGCCGCCGATCGCGGCGCCAATCTGACCAGGCACCTGCTGGCCTTCGCCCGCAAACAGCCGCTGCAGCCCGTCGAAGTCGACGTCAACGCGCTCGTCCTCGAAGCGGCGAAGCTGCTGCGTCCCACCCTCGGCGAACACATCGAGATCACCCCGCTGCTGGCCGACGACGCATGGACGGCGCTGGTCGATCCCAGTCAGCTCAGCACCGCCGTGCTCAACCTGGCGATCAACGCGCGCGACGCCATGCCCGACGGCGGAAAGCTCGCGATCGAGACCGCCAATATCGTTCTCGATGAAAGCTACGCCGGCAAGAACAGCGACGTTATGCCGGGCAGTTATGTCATGATCGCGGTCAGCGACACCGGGGTCGGAATTCCCCGCGCGCTGCTGGAGCGGGTTTTCGAGCCCTTTTTCACCACCAAGGAAGTCGGCCGCGGCACCGGCCTCGGGCTGAGCATGGTGTTCGGCTTCGTCAAGCAGTCGGGTGGCCACGTCAAGATCTACAGCGAGGAAGGCCACGGCACCTCGGTCAAGATCTACCTGCCACGGGCGACGGGCCTGCAGCAGACCGCCACGGAAGCGGCGGCCTCGGCCGGTATCGAGGGCGGCACCGAAACCGTCCTCGTGGTCGAGGACGACACGATGGTGCGGCGCTACGTCATGACCCAGATCCAGAGCCTCGGTTACACGACGCTGGAGGCGTCCAACGCTTCCGATGCCCTGCGGATCCTCGACCATGTCCCCGCGGTCGACCTGCTCTTCACCGACGTGATCATGCCGGGCGCCATGAACGGCCGCCAGCTCGTCGAGGAAGCGCTGAAACGGCGGCCGCATCTCAAGACGCTCTATACGTCCGGCTACACGGAGAACGCCATCGTTCATCATGGCCGGCTCGATTCCGGCGTGCTGCTGCTGGCAAAGCCCTATCGCAAGTCCGAACTCGCCAGAATGATCCGGCTGGCGCTGGCCCGTTGAGCAGCGCCGGTGACTGATATATCCGTGGGATCGGCCGGCATGGCCTGAGGGATACCGCGCGATGAAAAATCTCATCACCGACATAGCCGGCGTCCGCGTCGGCCACGCCGGCGACGCCGCGCTCGCTTCCGGCGTGACCGCGATCGTCTTCGATGCTCCCGCGGTCGCCGCGATCGACCTCCGCGGCGGCGGCCCCGGCACCCGCGAGGACGGCCTGCTCAAACCCGAAAGCTCGGTGCAGCAGATCGACGCCATCGCGTTGTCGGGCGGCTCGGCGCTCGGGCTCGACGCCGCCGGCGGGGTGCAGGCCTGGCTTGCCGGACAGGGCCGCGGCCTGCGGATCCGCGACGCCGTCATTCCGATCGTTCCCGGCGCGATCTGTTTCGATCTGCTCAACGGTGGCAACAAGGATTGGGGACGCTTTCCGCCCTACCGCGACCTCGCCTACGCCGCGGCGGACGCGGCGAGCGACGATTTTGCCCTCGGCAGCGTTGGCGCCGGCCTCGGCGCCACCACGGCCAATCTCAAGGGCGGACTCGGCTCGGCGTCGGCACGGACCGACAGTGGCGTCACCGTCGGCGCGCTCGCCGTCGTCAATGCCGTCGGCAGCGTCACCGTCGGCGACGGGCCGTGGTTCTGGGCGGCGCCGTTCGAACAGGCCGATGAATTCGGCGGACGCGGGCTGCCGGCCTCGTTCACGCCGGACATGCTGCGCGCAAGGTTGAAGGGCGGGCCGGCCGCGACCGCTTCGGAAAACACAACGCTGGTCGTTGTCGTCACGGACGCCGTGCTGACCAAATCGCAAGCGAAGCGGCTGGCCATGATCGCACAAACCGGCATGGCCCGGGCCATCTATCCCGTTCACGCCCCGACGGATGGCGATGTCGTGTATGCCGCGGCGACCTGCCGGACGCCGATCGATCCGCTGTTCGGCCTGACCGAGCTTGGCATGGTCGCCGCCAATGTGGTGGCGCGGGCGATCGCGCGCGGCGTCTACAATGCGACCGCGCTACCCTTTCTGGGTGCGCTACCGGCGTGGAGCGATCGCTTCGGCTAGGTCGCGTTCCGAAGGGATCTCGCCGGGTCTCGTGTTCAGGCGCTGACCGAAAGCGATGCGGTGGCGGTTGAGGAAATGGCCTGGGCCTGGCGCTGGATCATCTGCTCGATGAAATTGTAGGACGAGATCGCTGAACTGGACGAGCCGCCGCTGGCGGGCGAGGTCATCGTCACCTTGCTGCCGTCGGCATAGGTGAGCGACGTCGTCACCGAGCCGTCGCTGTTGGTGACGGAGGTGGTGCTGGCGCCCTGCAGAGCCTGCGCAAATGGGTCGGAACCGTTGCCGTCGCGATGATGATGCCCTCTCGGCCGCAGCGCGGATGCCAACTCCTTCAGACTGACCGAGCCGTCGCCGTCCTTGTCGAGCTTGCCGAACACGCTGTCGGCGTTGGCGAGATTGGTGCCGCCGGCGCCGAGCGCCTTCTCGAACTCCGATTTGGATATCTTGCCGTCGCCGTCACCGTCGATCTGTCCGAACAGATCCTTCAAGGCGGCCGAACGGCTTTTGGATGCCGTGACCGCCGACCCCGACGCGGCCTGGCTTTGCGCGTCAAGCAGCGCGCTCATGGTCTCAGGCGATATCGAGGCACGCTGCCCGCCCCCGGGGCTCGGCCCCCCATCGTTCGAGCCTGTTGCATTCGCGGGCGTCAGCGTGAAGGCGCTGGAGGCATCCTGGCCGACGCCGGATGATTTCGACGATGTCAGCGCCTTGAGGGCATCGATCGCCGACGACGCGGCGCCCAGTGCAAACAGCATGACGGAACTCCAACAACGGCCGCTGAAGCGCGGCCAACAACCCCGTACGATCTCGTCAGCAAGCCTCGTGCCATCACGCACAATCGAAAAAGCCCAATGAAAACCGGCCCGGTCGCACCGCGTGCGATTCCCTCGACGCGGCAAGAACTGCCGCTCACGGCAGTTTTTTCCGCCCACAGGCGTCGTCCGCCGGCGCATTGCCCCCGGCCCCTCCGCGTGTTAGGCGGGAGCCAATCGCCGTTCAAAATGGGAAAGCGCTCATGTCCCAGCCATTCGCGTCGCGCCCCCTGGTCATCGCACCGTCGATTCTCGCGGCGGATTTTGCCAGGCTGGGAGAAGAAGTTCGCGCGGTGGATAGCGCCGGCGCCGACTGGATCCATCTCGACGTGATGGACGGGCATTTCGTCCCCAACATTTCCTACGGCCCCGACGTCATCAAGGCGATGCGCCCGCATACCAGGAAGATCTTCGACGCCCACCTGATGATCTCCCCCTGCGATCCGTATCTCGAGGCTTTCGCAAAAGCCGGCTGCGATCACATCACCGTCCATGCCGAAGCCGGCCCGCATCTGCATCGCTCGCTGCAGGCGATCCGCGCGCTCGGCAAGAAGGCCGGCGTCTCGCTCAACCCGGGCACGCCGGCGAGCGCGATCGAATATGTCATCGATCTGATCGATCTCGTGCTGGTCATGTCGGTCAATCCCGGTTTCGGCGGCCAGGCCTTCATCAAGTCCGCGCTCGGCAAGGTCAGTGATATCAGGGCGATGGTTGCCGGACGCCCGATCGACATCGAGGTCGATGGCGGGGTGGCGCCCGACGTCGCCGGGCAGTTGGCCGCTGCCGGCGCCAACGCGCTGGTCGCGGGCTCTGCGGTGTTCAAGGGCGGCACGCTGGAGGCCTATAAGTCCAACATCGCCGCCATCCGCAACGCCGCCGCGCTGGCCCGCGGCGAAGCGGCCTGACCGCTTGCGCACCGCGCCTGGACGAAACGAAGAGTCCACGCTCCGGCCACAAAGCTTCTCGCATCTCGCCATAAAGTCGGGCCAACGTCCGGCCGTTGATGATGGGGACGGCGATTATGATCAAGGCGACCACCACTGCCGCAATGCTTCTGCTGCTCGCGCCCTCCGCCGCGCTGGCGCAACGGGCGGGCGACGCTGCGCTCGGCGCGGTGGCCGGTGCCGTCGTGCTCGGCCCGGTGGGGGCTGTCGCCGGGGCCTTTGTCGGCTACACGGCCGGGCCTTCGATCTCGCGCTCCTGGGGACTGGAAGGCTCGCGTTCGTCGCGGCACCGCAGGCAGGCGTCCAGGGATGTGCGCAGCGCCCGCGCTGAAGCCACCAGCGCCACGCCCGCCTCCGCTGTTCCGGCCGAGCGCAACGCGCGCACCGCAAGCTATCCCGCGCCGAACCCGCCGCGTTCGGGCCCCCGGCTGCCGCCCGTCCAGACCCTCGACTGAATCGACGCGCGGTACGAGTTAATGCCCGTCTAGCCGCCGTCTTGGGGCACCGCCGAGACCGCGCGCGGCGGCCGCACCACCGTTACGGTACAGGCCGCCTCCGCCGCGACCTTGGCCGAGACGCTGCCGAGAAATGCGCGCAGCATCGAGTGCTGCCGGGCGCCGATCACGATGTGATCGACCTGATTGACGCGGCTGAATTCCAGGATCGCGCCGGCGGGATCGATCGCCTCCAGCACATGGACGGTGAGCCGGCTTTCATCGAGTTCGAGCGGCTGCGCCCAGTGCCGCAGCGCGACGAGGCGGTCGACATGCTTGTTGTTGCCCTGCTCGTCGAGCGTCCGATCGATGGTGACGCGGCCGAGCTTGAGCACGTTCAGGCAAGCCAGCCGCGCCGACGGCAGCGTCGCGAGCAGTTGCGCGGCGGTCCGGCGCAGGCATTCGTTGAGCGCCGCGGCGCCCGCCTCGGTATCGATCGCAACCGCCACGATCGGTCCGGACGCCAGTTGCTCGGAAACTTCGGATTTCGCGCGCGCGACGGGGACACCCTGGTTGAAGCGACGGCGCCATACCGTCGACAGCGGATCGCGGCGCAGCCGCTCCGCGCGTGCGGTGAGCTTGACCTGGTCGGGGTGCGCCAGGTCGAACGCCAGCTGCGACGCTGTCGGATGACGCCACGCCGGCTCGATCTCGAGACAGCGCAGCACGATCTCCTGCAGCCATGGCGGATAATCGGGCTTGAGTTTGCGCGGCGGATCGGGATCGCGCCACAGCCGCCGCCGCATGCCGCGCAGCGTCTCGCTTTCGCCGAACGGCCGCTCGCCGGTGGTGAAGAAATACAGCAGCACGCCCAGCGAAAACAGGTCGCTGCGCGGATCGTCGCGCACGCCGAGCAGGCGCTCCGGCGCCATATAGGGCGCGGTGCCGTAGGGCAGACGGAATTCTTCCTGCAGCAGGTCCGGCAACTGGTTGTGATGCGACAGGCCGTAGTCGATCAGCACGCATTCGCCCGACGGGCGGAACATGATGCTGCTCGGCTTGATGTCGTGGTGAATGACGTTCTGCCGGTGCAAATCGGCCAAAGCGGTCGCGATCTGTCCACCGATCACCCGCGCTTCTTCATAGGGGATGGGCAGTTGGTCGATCCGGCGGTACAGCGTATCGCCGGGGATGCGCTCGACGACCAGGTAGGGCTGTCGCTCGAAGTCGCCGGTGCCGAAACAGCCTGGCACGTGCGGGCCGGCGAGCCGCGGCACGATCATCTGCTCCATCTCGAAACTGACGATGGCCGCCGGATCCTCGCCCTCGGCGACGCGCGGCACTTTCATCAGCATCGGCACATGGATGCCGGGATGGGTCACCGACCACAGCGTGGCCATGCCGCCCTGGTGGACACGCTCGCCGATGGTGAAACTGTCCAGTTCCGTGCCGGGCTCGATCGGGATCTTTGCCGCGCGTTTCTCCATGGCCTACTTCCCCACGAGCAGGCGATCGGCCAGCCAGTGCGGCAGGCCGTTGGCGCGGATACGATCCGCCGCGGCTTCGACATCGTAAGGGACGCGGTAGTAGGTCAGTTCGCGTGACGCCGTATCGAGCATCGCGAACGAGGCCGCCGGGTTGCCGTCGCGCGGCTGCCCGACCGAGCCGAGCACCGCCAGCCATCGGCGGCCGCCGAGCAATTGAACCGGAACCCCTGCTGTCGGAATGAAGTTGGTCATCTTGGCGGCCGATGACATCGAATAGAGCGCCGGGCGGTGGATATGGCCGCAGAACGTGACATGGGCCTCGGTCGCCGCAAGGCTGCGCGCGGCGTCCGGTGTGTCGCGCACATAATGCCAGCGCGCCGGGTGTGAAGCTTCCGCATGCACGTAAAGCCGGTCATCCTCGCGCTGCGTCAGCGGCAATTCGCCGAGAAACCGGCGCTGCGGCACGCTCAGCCGGCCCCGCGTCCACGCGATCGCGGCCTCCGCCGCGGCATTCATGCTTTCCGTCGGTGTGCCGACGGCGCGGTCGTGGTTGCCGACCACGACGATGGCGCCATGTTCGGCCAGCCCCATCACGGTATCGACCGCCCATTCCGGATCGGCGCCGTAGCCCACGATGTCGCCGAGGCAGATAATCCGCTCCGCCTGCCGGGCGCGCGCGAAATCAAGGCACGCGCTGAACGCCTGCCGGTTGGCATGGATATCGGCGAAGATCGCCAGCCGCACGGATTTCCCTCCCCAGCCATCATCGCGCCCGTCCCGGCACGCGCCTTGATGGATATCAAACAAACCGGACATGTCCGACACGAAAGGTGACGGCCCCGTGAGACGCCGGATCGACCGCCGCGGGGCGTTTCACCGGGCATCGGCTTGCCGGGCAACTGCAAGCGCGCGGGATCGAAAGTTCCGGGAGCGGCGCGGCCGCCCTTGAACACCTATTCGGCGCGTGCCGGAACGCGCGCTGTGTTCGCCTGCTCCGGGACATCCGATGGCCATGGTCCGCGCCGCCGCATCTCACTCCGGTTGCGGGCCCAGCGGATGAGCGGCGTCTCGATGCCGACGTGCAATATCCAGCCCAGCCCAACGGAGAGCGCGATGATCGCGACGATCGTGGCGGGGATCGACACTAGCCACAACCCGTCCAGGCCGGCGATCCAGCACACCACCAGATAGTGGACGATATACAGCGAGTACGAGATATCTCCGAGCCATTGCAGGATCGGCGAGAACGACTTCCCCTCCATCTCCGCGGCGACCGCGGCATGGAGCAGCAGCGCCGCGCCAAGGCCGTAGGTCGCCACGCGCGCCAATTGCGGATCGCGGGATCCCAGCACGAAGATCCAGTACCAGCCCGCGGCAAACAAGCCTGCCGCCAGCGCCAGATTGCGGCGCGAGAAGCGCAACGCGCCGGCGCGCTGCAGACAGGCGATGCCGACGCCCGCGCCGAATTCCAGCACCAGCGGATGGGAGTAGATGCCGAATTTCACGTCAAACGCCACGGCTGACATCACGACGGCGAGCCCCGCGAACAGCAGTTCGAACAGCCGTTTCGGGGCAATGATGAGAATGACCGCGACCGCGGTATAGAAGTGCAGTTCGAAAGCGATCGACCAGGCCGGCGCGATGTACCAGTTCGGATAGGTCCATGCGAAGACGAGGCCGAGGTCGAGCGCCGGGCGCTCGCCCGGCGACAACGCGATCCAGGATGAACTCGCGAGCGCAGCCAGCAGCACCAGCCAGTAGACCGGTAAAATGCGAACCGCGCGCCTGAAGACGAAATTCAGCGGGTCGCCCTGCGCGGATGCCGTGCTTGCGATGATGAAGCCGGAGATGACGAAGAAGATATCGACGCCGCTGGCGAGAATGGTGAGCGCGCCTCCGCCGAGCCCCTGCCCGACCAGGTCGGGTCGGGCGTTGACGGCATGTCCGCAGACCACCGATAGCGCAGCGACGCCGCGCATGGCCTGTATACCCGCGAAGACCCGCAAGCGCCCTCGGCACGCTCAATGAAAATAGCGTCCTGTTTGCAGGCTAAACCTTAAATAATGATTGCGGGTATTTCGATCAGAGCGCGGTGGCGCGTCGCCTGCGCCTTGGGTTCAGCGCTTGCGCGGCGCTTGCAATCCGCTCAGCACGAGCGACAAAAGCGCATCAATCCGCGCCGGCGCACCCGGCTCATTCCATTCCTCGGCATGGGCGGGATGATGAAAGCGGCTGGTGGCGTCGAAGATCGCACGGGCCGAAACCTTGACGTCCGCGACCTCGAACGAACCTTCTTTCACGCCGTCGGACAGGATCCGGGCGATCTGATCGACCAGGCAATCCTTGTGGCAATTGACGGACTGGCAGGCCTCGCGCGCCAATGTCAGGTAGGTTGCGAACATCTCGGGATCGGCGCTGAGCCGTTCATGCTTCATCGCAAACATCGTGCGCAACCACTTCTCCAGCCGCGCCGGCGCCGGACCGGGCGCCTCCACGATCTTCAACAACGGCGCGCTGAGACGGTCGAGCCAGCGCTTGGCCACCGCCTCGCGCAGCGAGGCCTTGCTGGGGAAATGACGGTAGACGCTGCCATGGCTGACATCCAGCGCACGGGCCACATCCACGACCGTGGCCTTGGCCAGCCCGTAGCGCCGCAGAACGTCCTCGGTGACCTCCAAAATGCGTTCGGGGGTTAGAACCACGACTTCGTTCATGCGCGCACCTCTGCTGCGATCGGACCGAGGGTCATCTAGTCCCCTCAGGCAACGACCTCGGGTAATCCCGCAGGCGGGTTAATGTTTCGTCGCCGGCTCGAGCCGCTCGGCCTGGGCGGCCAGATGACGGGCAACGCTCTGGTTAAGCCAACGCTGAATTTGGGCAGTAAGATGAACGAGATGGGTGGTCATGGCGGTAATTCCTCATCAAGTGCCGGGCCTCAAACGAGCCGGGCGACGCTGGAACCCAGCGTCGGAAGTGGATATAGCATGTCACGCTGACAGATTTCAATATCTGTCAGTCAATATTTTGTGAGGTGATGGCCGTCCCAGGCCCATTTCGAGGGCCGGAGTCCTGGTCGGCGATACCGCCCGACCGCCGGACCGGACGTTCTGGCATTGTTGCGGCCCGATGCGCCGCCGGCAACACGGCGAAGGAACTTGACCGGCCCCTGTGTTCGCGGCTGCTCGGCGCGCTGGCGCAGCGACGACGGCGACTTTCGTCCCCGCCATTCCGGCGTTATTCCGGCCTTGCCAAGCCAATTTGATTCGTCCCAAATTGTCAGAAGCGCCGCCGGCAACCTCCGGGCCCCGGGGCAATCCTTAAAGCAACTTAACGATAGCCGCAGATCGGCTCAGGTCGCAGCGTGTCAGCCCCGCCAACCATTCTCGTTTTCGATTCCGGCCTCGGCGGCCTCACGGTCCTGCGCGAGATCGTCCGCGCCCGGCCCGATGCGCATTACGTCTATGTCGCCGACGATGCGTTCTTTCCCTATGGTCACCACAGCGAGGAACAGATCATCGCCCGCGTGGTGCCGCTGGTCGGCGAATTGATCGCGCGCCATTCGCCGGCCTTGGTGGTGATCGCGTGCAACACCGCATCCACGCTCGTGATGTCGCATCTGCGCAGCGCCTATAGCGTGCCGTTCGTCGGCACCGTGCCTGCGATCAAGCCTGCCTGCGCCAGCTCGAAGACGAGGCGCGTATCCGTGCTCGGTACCAAGGGCACGGTGAAGCGCGAATATACCCGCCGCCTGATCGACGATTTCGCGCAAGGCTGCGACGTGACGCTGGTCGGATCGGCCGAACTCGCCGCGCTGGCCGAGTCCGCACTCAGCGGCAAGGATGTCAGCGACGCGGAGATCGCCGCCGAACTCGCGCCCTGCTTCGTCGATGACGGCGAGGATCGCACCGACACCGTCGTGCTGGCCTGCACCCATTATCCGCTGCTGCTCGAGCGGATGCGCCGGCTGGCGCCATGGCCGGTCGACTGGATCGATCCGGCGCCGGCCATCGCCCGTCGCGTCTCCGACCTGCTCGGCGCGCCGCGCAACCATGGCGAACAATCCGGAGCCGAGATCATATTCACGTCTCGGCGGCCTCACACGCTGGGCCCGGCCTTGATGCCGTTCTTCGGCGGGCGCGTACTGGCCTAGTTCCAATTTGCGCGGCTTCCCCGCCATTTGTTCCTAACCAAACCGACAATTTGGCAGGAATTTCGACTGGCCATCCGGGTTCCCTATCCAATAAAAGGAAGGAAACGGGTGGATTGGTGCATGAGCGAAGGGATTTCGAAGTCTCCGACCGGCGTCGAAGGATTCGACGATCTGACGCTCGGCGGCGTTCCGATGGGCCGGCCGACATTGGTCTGCGGCTCCGCCGGCTGCGGCAAGACGCTGTTCGCCTCGACTTTTCTCTTCAACGGGGCCAAGCTCTACGGCGAGCCCGGCGTTTTCGTCACGTTCGAGGAACGGCCGGTCGATATCGTCGCCAACGTCAACTCGCTGGGGTTCGACCTGCAGGGCCTGATCGACAGTTCGATGATTCACATCGAACATATCGCGATCGATCCGTCCGAAGTCGCAGAGATCGGCGACTATGATCTCGAAGCGCTGTTCCTGCGCCTTGAGTTCGCCGTGGACCAGATCGGCGCCAGGCGCATCGTGCTCGACACGATCGAGAGCCTGTTCTCTGCCTTTTCCAACCCCGCCATCCTGCGTGCCGAGATCCGCCGCCTGTTCGACTGGCTAAAGGAGAAGGGCCTGACCGCCATCATCACCGGCGAGCGCGGCGACGGCAGCCTCACGCGACAGGGACTGGAAGAGTACGTCTCCGACTGCGTGATCCTGCTCGACCATCGGGTCGAGAACCAGATCTCGACCCGGCGGCTGCGGATCGTCAAGTACCGCGGCACCGCGCATGGCACCAACGAATATCCCTTCCTGATCGACGAGGAAGGGTTCAGCGTCCTGCCGGTCAGTTCGCTGGGCCTCGGCCACCAGGTGTTCGAGGACCGGATCTCGACCGGAGTCGCAGACCTCGATGCCATGCTGACGGGCGGCGGCTTCTACCGCGGCAGCAGCATCCTGCTCACAGGGGTCGCCGGCTCCGGCAAGAGTTCGCTGGGCTGCATGATGGCGAACGCGGCCTGCGAGCGCGGCGAGCGAGCGCTCTATTTGTCTTTCGAGGAATCCGCCGAGCAGACGGTCCGCAACATGCGCTCGATCGGGGTCGATCTCGCCAGATGGCTCGAAAGCGGCCTGATGCGCTACATCGCGGCGCGGCCGACCTTCTACTCGCTCGAAATGCACCTGGCGGTCATGCTGCGCGAGATCGCCAGGTTCAAGCCGCAATTGGTGGTGCTCGATCCGATTTCAGCCTTCACCGGCTCGGCCGACATGGTGGAGATCCAGGCGATGCTGCTGCGCATCGTCGATTATCTCAAGTCCAACGGCATCACCGCCGTGTTCACGCATCTGGCGAATGTCGAGCAGGCCGAAACCGATGCCGGCATGTCGTCGATCATGGACGGCTGGGTGTTGCTGCTCAACCGCGAAACCAATGGTGAATTCAACCGTGAACTCTATGTGCTGAAGGCCCGCGGCATCGCGCATTCGAACCAGGTTCGCGAATTCGTCATGTCAAGCAGCGGCATCCATCTGCTGGAGCCATATCTCGGCGAAAGCGGCGCGTTGACCGGATCGGCGCGGCGCCACGAGGAGGCGCGGTCGCGCCGCGCGGAGGTCGAGCGCCGGGCGGAGGCCGCACGCCTGCAGGATCAGGTGACGCAGCGGCGGCGGCGCGCGCTCGCCCAGATCGAGGCGCTCAGGGCCGACATCGAGGCCGATGAAGCCGAACTCAAGCGACTGTTCGCAGCAGAAGAAGTCTACATCAAGCAGAGCCAGGCAGATGCCGTGGCGATGGCGCTCGGCCGGGGCGCCGGCGTGCCGCCAAAAAGATGAACAGGGAACAGCCATGCCTCAAGCCAACAGCGAGCCGGTAAAGCTCGTGCTGTATGTCGCCGGCGAGACGCCGAAATCGCTCGCGGCGATCCGCAACCTCGAACGGATCTGCTCGGAGCACCTCGCCGGCAAGTACAAGGTCGAGGTCGTCGACCTCAAGAAACAGCCCCAGTTGGCGCGGGAACACGGCATCGTCGCCATCCCGACGCTCGTGAAGGAATTGCCGGTTCCGATCCGCAAGATCATCGGCGACCTTTCCGACACCCAGAAGGTTCTCGTTCACCTGTCCGTGGAGGATTGACCGGCGTGACGTCGCCCGTGTCCGCGTTGACGAGGAATGAACTCGAGGCTCGGTTGTACGAGGCCGAGGAGACGCTGCGGGCGATTCGTGAAGGCGAAATCGACGCCGTCGTCGTCAAGGGCGGAACGACCGAGCAGGTGTTCACGCTGGACGATGGACAGTCCTACCGCGCGTTCATGGAAGCGATGGACATCGGCGCCGCCGCCTTCGACGCCGAAGGACAGTTGCTCTATGCCAACCAGGCGCTGTGCACGCTGCTTGATCAGCAGCCCCACTCCCTCACCGGCCCCATCCTCCTCGGCCTGCTGGACTCGCTCAACCAGACGACATTCCGCCGGCTGATGACGCTGGCCCTGGAAGGGCGGCAATCCGCCGAAATCCATCTTCGAACCAAAGGCGTCGAACGCAGCCTCCTGTTGACGGGCGCGCCGATCGAATTCGGCGTGACTCGCGGCGTCGCCGTCACCTTCACCGACATCAGCGAGCGCGAGCAGGCGGCGGCGGCGAAGGAATCGGAGCGGCTGGCCCGCGCGATGCTGGCCTCCGCCAACGAGGCAGTCATCGTGTGCGACCTCGCCGGGACGGTGACCCACGTCAACGCGGCGGCCGAACGCATCTGCGCGGAGCTTCCGGTCGGCAAGCGGTTCGATGAGGCGATCGAGCTGACGTTCGCCGATGCATCGGAATTGATGTCGGGTGCCGACATCGTCGCGATGGCCTCCGGCGGCACGCCCGTGCAGGGCCTCGAGGCTGCCGTGAAGACCTCGGCGGTCGACGTCACCGACGTGTTGATCAGCGCGGCGCCGCTCGTGGTATCGGGCGAACGCACGCAGGGATGCGTCGTCACCCTGATCAACCTGTCGCAACGCAAGGCGGCTGAACGCCGCCAGGCGCTGCTGATGGGTGAACTCGATCACCGCGTCAAGAACACGCTGGCGATGGTGCTGGCGATTTGCGCCCGCACCGCGTCCCACGAAACCACGATCGAGGACTTCCGGAAATCGTTTTCCGGCCGCATCCAGGCGCTCGCCGCCACCCACACGCTGCTCTCCAGCGTCTCGTGGGAAAACCTGCAGATCAAGGACGTTCTCAGCGTCGAGCTGGCTCCGTACACGACGCTGTCAAGCGGCCGCATCGTGATGGAGGGGCTGGACGTGCCGGTCGATTCCAAGACCGCGGTTTCGCTCGGTCTCGTGTTTCATGAATTGACCACCAACGCCGTGAAATACGGCGCGCTTTCCACGCGGGATGGCAAGCTGTCGGTTCGGCGCCAGGGGCTTTCCGACGACGGATCCCTGCTGCTCGAATGGCAGGAGCGCGACGGCCCGCTGGTGACGCCGCCGACCAAATCGGGCTTTGGCCAGAAGCTGATTTCGCGCAGCCTGGGCAGCGCGGCTGGCGGCACCAGGCTGGAGTTCAACCCCGAGGGCGTCGTCTGCCGGATCTCCATCCCGCGCTACGGCCACTTCCACCCGGTTTGATGCGACCGTGCGTCGCCGGGGCCGGCATCGAGCCGAACCCGTCCTTTCGTGCCCCCTACGACCCGGCATTGACGAGCTGATAGGCGCCGCGCTCGAACGTGTCGTAGACCGCCAGCGCCTTGGCGTCGGCAAACGGCAGATACTGCATCATGATCACGCCCGCGATGCCGCGCGCCGGATCTATCCAGAAGAACGTGTTGTTGATGCCGCCCCAACTCAGGCTGCCCGGCGCGCGCTTGCCCGGCAACTGATCCGCCGTGATCAGGAAACCGAGCCCCCATTTGTCGCGGCCATCGGCGATGAAGGTGAAATCGGCGCTGCGCGGCAGCGCGCTCCTGTGCGCCGGGACTGAGACGTCACCGATATGGTTCTGGCACATCAGCGCCACGGTCTCGGCCTTGAGCACCCGTGCCCCGTCGAGCGCGCCGTCATTGAGCAGCATGCGCACGAAACGCCCGTAATCGTCCGCAGTCGAGGCCAATCCGCCGCCGCCGATCGGCGAAGCGATCGTGAGCCCAGGCTGCGGGTTCTGCACTTCGACGGCGCCGTTCATCCGCGCGCCGCCGCGCTGCTGCTGCGCAACGAGGCGCGGCCCCTTCTCCGCCGGCACATCATAGAAGGTGTCGTCCATCCGCAGCGGGGCGAAGATGTGCTGGCGGAAATATTCCTCGAGCTTCTGGCCGGAGATCACCTCGACCAGCCTGCCGACCACGTCGGTCGACGTGCTGTAGTGCCAGCGCTCGCCCGGCTCGAACAGCAGCGGGCCGCCGAACGGATGGGTTTCGCCCGCGCGCGGCTTGAGATCGCGCCAGATCTCGCTGGTGAACGGATAAGCCAGTCCGGACGTGTGCGTCAGGAAGTGTTTCACGGTCGGCGGGCGTGTGGCCGGACGGAGCTGATAAGCGCCGGTCAGATTGTCGAAGGACTCGATGACCTTCAGCGCGACGAGCTCCGGCAGATGTTTTTCGGCGGGATCGTCGAGACCGAGACGCCCCTGCTCGATCAACTGCATCAGCGCCACGGAGGTGATCGCCTTGGTCATCGAGGCGATCCGAAACAGGGCGTCGGGCGCCAGCGGCCGCCCGGTCGAGACGTCGGCAACGCCGAAGGCGCCGCGATAGAGCACCTTGTCGCGATCGGTGACCAGCGCGACCACGCCCGGCACCTCCTTGCGCTCGACCGCGGCGCGCAGGCTCGCGTCGAGCGCTTCGCTTTCTGATGAATTCGGTATACTCGCAGGTCCGGTCAACGCAGCAACTCCAACGCCCGTGATGAAGACGATGTCGGTGGGTGTAGCATCTGCACTTCGTTGTGTCCCACACTGCCTCGCGCATGGTGGACACGCAGCCTGCGCAGGGTCATCGGCCAGAGACGATCCATTTCTATTCCGCAACGCCGCGAACTATCCTTGATACGGATCGACCGTTCGGGAATTTCAGTTCGACCGAGGAGCTTCCGCCGTGACCCTCACCACCCCCGCCCCGCTGAACCGCCTGCGCCAGCTCTGGCGCGCGGGACGGCCGACCTTCGGCGCGATCGCGACCATCCCGTCGATCCAGACCGTGCAGATCATGGCGCGCTGCGGCATCGACTGGATCATCGTCGACCTCGAACACGGCCCGATCGATCTCGGCTCGGCGCACGGGATGATCACCGCCACATCAGGCACGCCGTGCGTGCCGATGGTGCGGATTGCCGCGAACGAACCGTGGCTGGCAAAGGCGCCGATGGACATCGGGGCGCTCGGCATCAATTTTCCGATGATCTGCAACCGCGCCGACGCCGAAAAGGCCGTGCGCAGCGTGCGCTATCCGCCGAACGGCGACCGGCTGTGGGGTCCGTTTCACGCCCCGTTCCGCTGGGGCGTCTCGATGCCGGACTACATGGCGACCGCCGACGACGACATGATCTGCATGGTCACCATCGAACATGTCGAGGCGGTCGAACGCATCGACGAGATCATGGCGGTGCCCGGCATCGACGTTGCCGTGATCGGCCCCGGCGACCTCGCGACGTCGATCAACAAGCGCGGCTTGCCCGACGACCCCGAAGTGGTGGCGCTGATGCAGCGCGCCGAAGCAGGCATCCTCAAGAGCGGCGTGCCGATCGGCGGCGTCGCCCGGTCAGCCGAACAGGCCAACCGCATGATCGCGCGCGGCTATGTCGCGCTGGCGCTGGGTTTTGACTGGTCGCTGTTCCAGCGCGGCATCGCCGCCAGCCTGGAAGGGATCAATCGATAGGCCGGGCAACGCTTCCGGCCCTGCCCGACCACTGATAAACCTCTTCATCAGGGAGAAACCACATGATCAAGAAACTTCTGCTCGGACTGACCTTCGTCGCGATCGCGGGCGCCGGCATCGCCATGGCCCAGCAGGGCGGCATCAAGCGCACGCCGCTGCAGAAACTCGATTTCCCGGCCGGCTACAACACCGTCACCGCGATCGCCGAAGTTCCCGCAGGCGGCGCCGCGGGCCGCCATACCCATCCGGGCGCCGAAACCGGTTATGTGCTGGAGGGCGAGCTCGAACTGGTGATCGACGGCCAGCCGCCGCTGAAAATCAAGGCAGGTGAGTCCTATCAGATTCCGGAAGGCGCCATTCACGACGCCAAGGCGGGTGACAAGCCTTTCAAGGTGCTCGGGGTCTATGTCGTCAAGGCCGGCGAGCCGCTGGCCAAGCCAGCTCCGTAAGCCAAATCGTGCTGGCGTCAAGCCGCCCGCTTCGTGCTAGATCAACCGCTGATGGGCCGGATGCCGGCCCCTCGGTTCCCGTGTTCCAGTTGCAGGAGTTTGAGCGGAGCGATGCGCGGTACGGTTCGACACATCACGCTGCCGCGCCGCCTGGTCGCCGACCTCATGCACGCCTCGATGCGCGTGCCGTTCGTATCGCTCACGCGCCCGCTCAACGTCCGCGGTCTCTCCGAGGCGCGCGCGCAGGCCGCGCAACGGCCCGGATGGGCCGCGATCTTCGTCAAGGCTTTCGCACTGGTGGCGAGGGAGCAGCCGGTGCTGCGCACCCTCTATGTGAAATGGCCGCAGCCGGCGTTCTATGAACTGCCGCGGAGCGTTGCCATGGTGGCGATCGCGCGGGTCGAGGACGGTCAGGACTGCGTGCTGCCGCAGAAGGTCACCGCCCCCGATGAAATGCCGCTGGCCGAGGTCGACGCCCTGATCCGGCACGCCAAGCAAGCGCCGATCGACGAGGTGCCGGCGTTCCGCAAGATCCTCCGCACGACCCGGCTGCCCTTGCCGCTCCGCCGCCTGTTCTGGGCGATCGGGCTCAATTTCGGCCGCCAGCGGGCGAATTATTTCGGCAGCTTTGGCGTCACCTCGGTGGCCGCCTATGGCCCCGGCCAGCTCCATGCCGTCAGCCCCGGCCCGTTCGTCCTGAGCTACGGGGTGGAAAAGCCCGACCAGACCATGGACGTCGTGCTCCGCTGGGACCACCGGGTTACCGATGCCGCCCCGATGGCCAAGGCGCTGACCCGGCTGGAACAAGTGCTGAACGGCGAAATCGCCGCCGAATTGCGCTCAAACCGGCCGCAGAGCGAGCCAAAACCGGTCCGGGCGGTCGCGAAGTGACGGCTTATGGCCGTCATTCCGGGGCGATGCGAAGCATCAAACCCGGAATCCCGAGATTCCGGGTTCGCATCGTCGATGCGCCCCGGAATGACGGCCCAGACATCGGCCCGTTTTCGTTGACAGAACGGCACCTTCCCCTTAATACCCCGCTTGCTCGCGGGCCGGTTTCGGCCCGCGATGCGTTTCGCGACCCGTGGTCTTCCCCGAGCTTTCGAGGCGGACCTGTCGGCCCCGGCCCTGCCGGTGCACAGGAGGGCGCGTTTCCTCAACCTCAAATCCCTATCCAGAGGACGCGATGACAAAGCGCAGTGAAGCGAAGTACAAGATCGACCGCCGTATGGGCCAGAACATCTGGGGCCGCCCGAAGAGCCCCGTGAACCGCCGTGAATACGGCCCCGGCCAGCACGGCCAGCGCCGCAAGGGCAAGCTGTCCGACTTCGGCGTCCAGCTTCGCGCCAAGCAGAAGCTGAAGGGCTATTACGCCAACATCTCGGAGCGCCAGTTCCACGGCATCTATGTCGAGGCCGGCCGCATGAAGGGAGACACCGGCGAGAACCTAATTGGCCTGCTGGAGCGCCGTCTCGACACGGTTGTTTACCGCGCGAAATTCGTCGCCACGATGTTCGCCGCCCGCCAGTTCATCAACCACGGCCACATCAAGGTGAATGGCCGCCGCGTCAACATTTCGAGCTACAAGCTCAAACCCGGCGACGTCGTTGAGATCAAGGAATCCTCCAAGCAGCTCACCCCGGTGCTGGAAGCCAGCCAGCTCGGCGAGCGCGACGTGCCGGATTTCATCGAAGCCGATCACTCCAAGATGACCGCGACGTTCACCCGGATCCCCGCGCTGTCGGACGTACCGTTCGCGGTGCAGATGGAGCCGCACCTGATCGTCGAATTCTATTCGCGCTGATCGGATTTTGGTTCTGAAGTATCGAAGGCCCCGGTTTTCGCCGGGGCCTTTTGTTTGCGGTTCGAAAAGCAGCTGCAGCGTCAGACCATCGCTTTCTTCGCTGCCTGCGCGAGAAAGCCCGAACGCGTGAACCCTTCCCGTTCGGCGTATCGATCGATTTGATCGAGCACATCTGCCGGCATCGTTACGTTGATACGAACGCTTTTCACATTAGCAGCAGGCGCGGTGATCAGCACCGCAACGCCGTCCTTGTTTTGCGCGTCCTTCATGATTTCTTCGAGAGAGCTTGGCTCTGGCGCGGGTTCGCCATCGGCCGCCAGACCTTCGAGATGCAGAGCGAGAGCTTCGGCCCCCATGTCCCGGGCTTCATCGAGCGTCTTACCGGCGCTGATCACGCCAGGAAGGTCCGGAAACGAAACGCCATAATCGCTCCCGGCATCTTTGTGAATCAAGGCGATGTACTGTCGCATCATTTATCTCATCTGCTTCAGCTTCAGGCCGGCTTGCTTTTCGATGCTCCTGAATGTGCCGGTCCGGGATATCTCTCCGCGGGTGAGGTACCGTCACCCGCCCCGGTTTGGTTGGATGCTTGAACTGAACATGACTTCCTTTTTGCGCAACCTGCACCCAGCCATCGGCCTTCAAAGCGGAGATAATGTGCTTCGAATTCATAAGTATTTATACACACTTCCACAACCGATTTCAAGTGTACAAATACACACCTCACTGTCGCTTGACGCTGGCCGCGAGACACGCGCTCTTACGGTGCAACTACAATGTGAGCGAGAAAGAACGCCCCCATGCACTACACCCCTGCCCCGCGCGATCCCAAGGCCGATCCGGTCCGCATCAACCTGCTGTCGGACACGCAGTCGCGGCCGACACCCGCGATGCGCGAGGCGATCGCGCGGGCCGAGGTCGGCGACGAGCAGATCGGCGACGACCCGACGGTGAACTTGCTGTGCGAGCGGGTCGCCGACCTGCTCGGCAAGGAGGCCGCCGTATTCATGCCGTCCGGAACGATGTGCAATGTCGCGGCGACGCTGGCGCATTGCCGGCCGGGCGACGAACTGCTGGCGCACGCGACCGCGCATATCATCGCGCGCGAGGGCGGTGCCCATGCCGCGCTTGGCGGCTTCCAGATCACGCAATTGCCGGGCGACGACGGGCAGTTCTCTCCGGAAACTTTTCGCGCCGCGCTGCATCCGCGCTCGCGCTACCAGCCGCCGCAGACCCTCGTCAGCGTCGAGCAGACCGCCAATATCGGCGGCGGCACGATCTGGAAGAAGAAGGCGCTGGATGAGGTGTCCGTCATCGCCAAGGCGAACGGCCTGATCACCCACATGGACGGCGCGCGGCTGTTGAACGCCTGCGTCGCCACCAACATTTCCGCGCGCGACATGACCGCGGGCTGGGATTCCGCCTGGATCGACTTCTCGAAGGGCCTGGGCGCGCCGATCGGCGGCGCCATCGCCGGCACCCGCGCCTTCATCGACGATGTCTGGCGCTGGAAACAAAGACTGGGTGGCTCGATGCGGCAGGCTGGCATCGCGGCCGCGGCCTGCGTCTACGCGCTCGACCATCATGTCGACCGCCTCGCCGACGATCACGCCAATGCGCGGGCGCTGGCACGCGGCCTGTCGCAGATCAACGGCATCGAGGTGCAGGAGCCCGAAACCAATCTGGTGTTCTTCAAGCCCGATGGCGCCGGCGTGCCCGGCGACAAGATGGTGGAGGCCCTGCGCAAGCGCGGCGTCCTGCTCGCCATGATGGACGGCCGCATTCGCGCCTGCACCTATCTCGACATTAGCGCCGCGATGATCGAGGAGACGGTCGGCCACGTTCGCGACATCGTTCGCGGCGCGTGAGGCTGGTCACGTCTTCCAGGTGGCACAGGTGTTGGCGGGCGCACGCGCCCGCCACAGCGTGCCGGCGAGCAGGATGAACACCGCACCGGTCCACAGCGCCTGCCAGTTCTCGAACCCCTCGTTGAGGACGATATAGACCGCCGACATCGCGAGCATCCCGGCAAACACGGCTTCCGCCAGCGGCCGCTCGCCGGATCTGGCGCCGTTCAGTAACGCCAGTGTCCAGAACGGCACCACCGCCATGGTCAGGGTGGCGAACGGGAAATCGCGCCAGCGCGCGTCGAAGATCAGGCTGAGCGCGGTCTCGCCGGCAATGACCGTCGTCACGGCCAGCGTCATGCCCAGCAGGTTGATCATGAACATCGGCGTGACGTCTTTCGACGGCCCCAGAATTTCGAGGAATGACGGCAACGCGCGCCCCGACATCAGCGCCCAGCTCGACAGCAGCGGCGCCGTCACCGCGGCGACCAGCAGGAAACCGTGGAGCATCCAGCCGCCGACCCCGTAGCTCTCGAGCAGCATCTTGCCGATGCCGATGCCGAGCAGGACACCGGCCGACGTCGCGGAAATCGCAACCGCCGTCCATGATGCCAACGACCCGCGGTGCTTCGCCGTGAAAAACGCCACCGCGAAGACGCCGACGCAGAACAGCAGTCCGCCGCCCATCTGCAGTTTCCAGAACGGGTAGTTGCTGATCGCCACGCCGGCCGGATATTTCAGCTTGCGCTCGGCGCCGTCCAGCAGCCCCCAGTAACCGCCGACCGTCCCCTCCCAGCGCCGTTTCCACGGCTCGTCGAAGGCCTCGAAGAAATTGACGCGGAAATTGTCGCGACGCGCGCGCTCCAGGATCTCCGAGATGAAACGCGCCTGGTTGACGCGGGAGGCCAGCGCGCCGTCCCGCATCCGCCCGTGGCTCGGCCAGCCGGTCTCGCCGATCAAGATCTCCTTGCCCGGAAAGGCCGCAACCACCAGCTTGCGGTTCTGGTCGACATGCGCGGCCGCGTCTTCGGCGCGCGGCGGCACATCCTCCCAATAGGGCAGGAAATGTGCGGTGATGAAATCGACGTCCTGGCCCACCTCGCGATAGCGCAGCCAGAATTCCCAGACGTCCGCATAGGTCACCGGCACGTTCACGCGCGGCTTGACCGAGCGGATGATCTCGCGCAGGTCGCCGACCGTCATCTCGCCGCGCAGCAGCACCTCGCTGCCGACGATGATGGCTGCGACCGTGCCGGGATGGTCCTTGGCCAGCGCCACCGCGATGTTGGCGAGTTGGGCGTTCTTCGCACGATCGCGTCCGATCCAGACGCCCAGCAGGACTTTCAACCCGACCCTGGACGCGAGCTCCGGCACCTTGTCGAGCCCGTTGTCGATCGAATAGGTGCGGATGCATCTGGTGACGGTTGCCAGCTCGCGCAGATCTTCCGCGATCTGCTCCGGAGCGACGGTCAGTGCCGGGTCATGCGGGGTCTGCTCGCCCCGGAACGGCGCATAGGAAACGCATTCCAGCTTGGCCGCGCTGTCGATCGGCGCGCGCGACAGCGCCACCGGCGTGGCGAGCCACCACCACACCGCGGCAACGATGCCCAGCGATAGTACCAAGAGCGCCAGCGGCGTGCGAAAGCCGATCGTCCTGCTCCTCGAATGAGAGAAATTTCGCCTGTTTAGCGATGCGCCCCACCCCTGTCGACCCATCCGCCGGCATGGCGACACGCCCAATTGCATAGGCGGATCGAAGCGGCGATATTAGGCCGGCTTTCCCATGCCAAGCATCAAACATGGGCCGTGTTTTGCTCAAGATTGATTGATCCCGGAGCGCGTAAGCGATGCCCATCAACCGATTTTCCCGGCGGCAGTTCGGCAGGATGGCAGGCTGGTCGGCGCTTGGCATGTCGGTCCCGACCGGTTCTGCGACAGCCGGATCGGGCGGTTTTCCCAGCGGCTTCTTGTGGGGTACCGCGACCTCGTCCTATCAGGTCGAGGGCGCCGTGGACGAGGACGGCCGCGGCCCGTCGATCTGGGACCGCTTCGTCCGGCTGCCGGGGACCGTTTCCGATCGCAGCACCGGCGATACCGCCTGCGACCATTTTCATCTTTACAAGGACGACATCCAGTTGATGAAGGCGCTGGGCACCAGGGCCTATCGGTTCTCGATTGCCTGGCCGCGCGTCTTTCCGGATGGCGCCGGCCAGGCCCATCCAAAAGGGCTCGATTTCTACAATCGCCTCGTTGACGAACTGCTGGCGAACGGCATCGCCCCGTTCGCGACGCTGTACCATTGGGACCTGCCGCAGACGCTGCAGGACCGTCTTGGTGGCTGGACCTCGCGCGACACGTCGAAAGCGTTCGCGGACTATGCCGGTCATGTTTCGGCGCGGCTGAGCGACCGGGTCGCGCATTTCTTCACCATCAACGAATGCTCCCGGCTGGTCCAGCACGGCCATGAATGGGGCTCCGATGCGCCGGGGCTGAAGCTGCCTCCGTCCGACGTGAAGCAGGTCCGACATCACGTCGCGCTCGGGCACGGCCTCGCGGTTCAGGCGATCCGCGCCCATGCGCGCGCCGGAACCAAGGTCGGTCCGGCGGAAAACGCCGTGAGCTGCATCCCGGCCGTCGAGACGCCGGACAACATACGCGCCGCCGAGATCGCGATGCGCGAACTCAATGCCGGTTATCTGACTGTCCTGCTCGAGGGAAAATACACCGACGCCTATCTCGCGCAGCCCGGCAAACAAGGCCCCGACTTCACCGCCGAGGATCTGCGCATCATTTCCTCGCCGATCGATTTCATCGGGCTGAACGTCTACATGCCCGATCACTACGTCCTCGCTGCCGACAACGAACGCGGCTATACGCTGGCGCCGTTCCCGAAATCGTATCCGCACATGAAGGCAGGCTGGCTCAGGCCCGGTCCCGAGACGATGTACTGGGTGCCGCGCCATGTCGCCAAACTGTGGAACGTGAAGTCGATCTACATCACCGAGAACGGCACATCCAGCAGCGACCAGCCGGCCGCCGACGGCACGATCTACGACGTGGACCGCATCATGTACCTGCGCAACTACCTGACGCAGTTGCAGCGCGCGACGTCCGAAGGCGTGCCCGTGCAGGGCTATTTCCTGTGGAGCCTGATGGACAATTTCGAATGGTCGGACGGGTACGAGCAGCGCTTCGGCATCTACCATGTCGACTTCGCCACGCGGCGCCGCATGCCGAAACTGAGCGCGGCGTTCTACCGGGAAACGATCGCCAGGAACGCGGTCGCCTGATCCTCAATCCTTGCGCAGGCCCTTGCCGAGCGCCTCGAACATGATGGTCTTCAGCGCCAGCTGGATCCGGCCGCCCTGCGTCGGCGCATGCACCATGAAGACCACGAGCAGGTCGTCCTGCGGATCGACGAAATAGAAGCTGCCGCCCGCGCCGTCCCAGCGATATTCGCCGAGCGGCCATCTGGTATTCGGCGGCGCCTCGGTGCGCACGGCAAAGCCGAGGCCGAAGCCGCTGCTCGGGCCCGGAAAATAGAAGGGATCGTGCAGGATGCCGGTTTCCGGCCCGATCTGGTCCGACGTCATCTCCTTGACCGTGCCGGGCTTGAGGTAGCGCCTGCCGTCGAGCGTGCCGTCATTCAACAGCATCTGCAGGAAACGGGCATAGTCGCCGGCGGTCGAGACCAGCCCCGCGCCGCCGGATTCCCAGCGCCGCGGCACGGTCGGGTCGCGGATGCCGGCCACCCGGAAGCGGTCGGCCGGAAACGGCTTTGCCAGCCGCGGCCACTTCGCTTGGTCCGCCAGATGATAGGTCGTCTCGGACATGCCGAGCGGATCGAACAGCCGCTGCTTCTCGAACTGATACAGCGTCTGGCCCGACGCGACCTCTATGACGCGGCCCAGCACGTCGGTCGAATGGCTGTAGTTCCAGCGCACGCCCGGCTGGTCGGCGAGCGGCAGCACGGCGATGCGGTCGGCGAATTCGGCATTGTCGAAATCGCCGGCGTACAGCAAGGGATCGCCATAGAGCTTCTGCACCACGGTCTCGCCGAAGAAACCGTAGGTGATGCCCGAGGTGTGCCGCAGCAGATCGCGGATCGTGATCGGACGCAGCAGCGGCTCGAGCCGGAGCGGACGTTTTCCGGCTTCATCGGAAGGATCGACGCCGACCTTCGCGTCGGCAAAGGCGTGGATGTATTTCGAGACGGGATCGTCGAGCGAAAGCCTGCCGTCGTCGACCAGCATCATCGCCGCGACCGACGTGATCGCCTTCGACATCGAATAGATCTGGAAGATCGTGTCCGGCGTCATCGGCCGGGTCGAGCCGGGCTCGCGCACCCCGAAGCTTTCGAGATAGACCGGCTTGCCGTGCTGCTGGATCAAGAGGACGGCGCCCGGGATCTTGCCGGTCGTGACCTCGTTGCGAACATGGTCCCCGATCCGCTCCAGCGCGGCCGGCGAAAAGGTCGGCGCCTCCATCGGCTTCGATTCGGCCGACGCGCAACGCGGCACGCCGGCCAACGTCAGCAGGAGCGCCGCTCCCGCGAGGCGGCGCCGAAACGTGCCGTCAGTTCTCCAGAGATTCATAGACCATCTGCTTCAACGTCCGCTGGATGCGCTGGCGCTCGGTCGGAGTCTGCTCCAGCACCACGAAGAAGAAATCCTGCTTGCGGTCGACCACCATGTAGCAGCCGGAGGCGCCGTCCCATTTCAGTTCGCCGAGCGATCCCGGCGGCGGCGGCTTGGCATTGCCGGGATCGGTGCGCACCGCCAGTCCGAGGCCCATGCCGAAACCGTCGCCCGGAAAATAGAAGTAGTCCCGCGCCACGCCGGAATCCTTGCCGGTGTGGTCCGTCGTCATCAGCGCGAAGGTCTTGGCATCGAGATAGGTCTTGCCGTCATAGCTGCCGCCATTGAGCAGCATCTGCGCGAATTTCGAAAAGTCCGACATCGTCGATACCATGCCGCCGCTGGCGGATTCCCATTTCTGGCGGACTTCGGTGCGGTACTGCCGGCCGACGCGGAAATCGCTGTCGTTCGGCACCGGCTGGGCGAGCCGCGCCAGCCGCTCCGGTTCGGTGACGAAGAAGTTCGTATCCACCATGCCCAACGGATCGAGCAGCTTTTCCTTTTCGATCTCGAGCAGCGATTTGCCGGACACGATCTCCATGATCCGCGCCAGTATGTCGGTCGAATGGCCGTACTGCCAGAGTGCGCCAGGCTGGTTGTGCAATGGCAGCTTGGCGATCCGCTCGGCGAATTCAGCGAGATCGAATTCGCCGGCGTAGAGATTGGCCTCCTTGTAGGCCTTGCGGACCAGGCTGTCGCCATAGAAGCCGTAGGTGATGCCGGAGGTGTGGCGCAGCAGATCCAGAACGGTGATCGGCCGGGCCAGCGGCACCAGCTCCAGCGTCTTGCTGCCGTCCTCGGCCTTCTTCTCCTCGCCGACCTTCATGTCGGCAAAGGAGGGAATGTATTTCGAGACGGGATCGTCGAGCTTGATCCTGCCGTCCTGGATCAGCTGCATCGCCACCACGGAGGTGATGGCCTTGGTGAGCGACGACAGGCGAAAGATGGTCTTGTCATCGATCGGCTTCCTGGACTGGACGTCCTGCACGCCGAAGGTCTCGTGATAGACCGGCTTGCCGCGCTGGTGGATCAGCACGTTGGCGCCGGCGATCTTGCCGGTGTCCACCTCGTTCCTGAAGAACGCGGTGATCTTCGCGAGCTTGTCCTGATTGAATTTTGCGCCCGCCGGAAGGTCGAACGTGCCTTCGGCGCCGGCCGGTGCTGCCATCCACAACAACGCACCAACCGCCACTATGCCGCGCAGCCCTGAATTCATCTGGACCCCTCTCTTCCGGAATTCAGGAGAGAGTGTAACGGAGGCGTGATCAGGGACAAGGGCTGCCAAAGGCGTCCAGAACCGCCTGATGCAATTCGCCGCTGTGCGAAGAAAAGCAGCAAAAGACCAGGCGCGTCAGCTGAGGAGATGACGTTGACGCCTCAATGGCCGTCTGGACGGCTATTCTGGCGGCACGGTCGGCCGGGAAGCGGAACACGCCGGTCGAGATGGCTGGAAATGCAATCGAAGCGAGGCCGTGGGCCCGGCAAAGCTCGACGCTGCGGCGATAGCACGAGGCGAGCAGCGCATCTTCGTTGCGGGTACCGCCATACCAAACCGGCCCCACGGCGTGGATCACATGCCGTGCCGGAAGCCGGTAGCCCCTCGTGATCTTGGCGTCGCCGGTTTCGCAACCGTTGAGCGTGCGGCATTCGGCCAACAGCTCAGGTCCGGCGGCAGCATGAATCGCGCCATCGACCCCGCCACCGCCGAGAAGCGACGAATTCGCGGCGTTGACGATGGCGTCAACGCCGAGCGTGGTGATGTCGGCAATAATGACTTCCAGCCGCGCCTGACCGACGCGGCGCGCCGACACGCTCAGGCCGAGGCGGCGGCGCTGAGGGTGACGCCCTTGTCGGCGAACAGCTGCTGCAACTCGCCAGCCTGGAACATCTCGCGGACAATGTCGCAACCGCCGATGAACTCACCCTTCACATAGAGCTGCGGGATGGTCGGCCAGTTCGAATATTCCTTGATGCCGTTGCGAAGCTCGGCGGACTCGAGAACGTTCAGGCCCTTGTAGCCGACGCCGACGTGATCGAGGATCTGCACCACCTGGCCGGAGAACCCGCACTGCGGAAACTGCGGCGTGCCCTTCATGAACAGCACGACGTCGTTCGACTTCACTTCGTTGTCGATGAATTGTTCGATGCTCATATTCGCTTCCTTTTGGGGCGCGCCCGGCCCCCTGCGGCCTCGCCTGACGGACGACGGCTCACGTCGCCCGGTCACTGCCAATATATGTATCCCAAACCGTTGTGCATCCAAAGTAAAATGGCGAGGAGCTGGCATGCGCGGGGCCACAGGGGGGCGCCGGAGCGGCCGCGCCGCGATAGTCTGACGACATCAATATAATACCCGGCCAAGGCTTTTTTCCCGGTCCGCAGCCCCTATCTAGGACGAACTGCCCGCCTGGAACCACCCCGCCAGACTAACGTTCTCCCCCTGACCGGAGACACAAGTGACGAAATCAATAGCCGCCGCCGAGTTAGCCTCCCCCGCCCCGTCACTTTTCTCCGATTCCGGCACCCTCGCCCAGAATTTGGTGGAAGCCTATCTGGCCGTCCGCGACGAGACCGAGCGGCGGGCCGCGCCCCTGAGCGCGGAGGACCAGCTGATCCAGTCGATGCCGGATGCCAGCCCGGCCAAATGGCACCGCGCCCACACCACCTGGTTCTTCGAGCAGTTTTTGCTCGGCGAGCATTGCGAGGGCTACCGGCCCTTCCATTCCGACTACGCCTTCCTGTTCAACTCCTATTATGTCAGCGCCGGTCCCCGGCACGCCCGCCACCAGCGCGGCCACCTCACCCGCCCGAGCGCCGACGAGGTCACCGCCTATCGCCGCCATGTCGATGCCGCCGTGGTCAAGTTCTTCCGGACCGCCAGCGAAGACCGCCTGACGCAGTTGGCGCCGCTGGTCGAGGTCGGCCTCAACCACGAGCAGCAGCATCAGGAATTGATGCTGACCGACATCCTGCACGCCTTCGCCCAGAACCCGATCCCGCCGGCCTACGATCCGGCATGGCGCTTCCCGGCGTCGCAGCGCGCGGCGGAACAATGGGTCAGCCTCAACGAGGGCATCCACACCGTCGGGCATACCGACGACAGTTTTCATTTCGATAACGAGAAGCCCGCGCACCGCGCGCTGGTCGGCCCGGTCCGGCTCGCCCGCAACCTCGTCACCAATGCGGAATGGCTGTCGTTCATGCAGGACGGCGGCTACAGCACCGCCACGCTTTGGCTGATGGACGGCTTCGGCGCCGCCACCAACGAGGGCTGGCAGGCGCCGGGCCACTGGCGCCAGATCGACGGCGAATGGCGCATCATGACGCTCGGCGGCCTGCAGCCGATCGATCCTGCCGCGCCCGTCAGCCATGTCAGCTATTACGAGGCCGACGCGTTCGCGCGCTGGTCCGGGCGACACCTGCCGACCGAGATGGAGTGGGAGGTCGCCGCCCGCGCCGGCCAGCTCAGCGATGCCTTCGGCATCGTCTGGCAGTGGACCCGCAGCGCCTATTCGCCCTACCCCGGCTACCGCGCCATCGAGGGTGCGCTCGGCGAATATAACGGCAAGTTCATGGTCAACCAGCTGGTGCTGCGCGGCTCCTCGCTTGCAACCCCAGAAGGCCATAGCCGTATCACCTACCGCAACTTCTTCTATCCACACCACCGCTGGCAGTTCACGGGGCTGCGCCTCGCCGATTACGCCTGAGATTTTCGATCAGCGCAGCGCGCCGGAAAGCGCGTTCAGGAGACCGTCATGAATGTGCACGCCGCCGCTTTGGCCAACGCCCATCAATTCGACGAACCGACCTCGGTTTTCGCCGGCGACGTGATCGGCGATCTGTCCCGATTTCCAAAACGCCTGTCGCCGAAATATTTCTACGACGCCACGGGCTCCGAACTGTTCGAACAGATCACGGTGCTGCCGGAATATTACCCGACCCGCACCGAGCTCGGCATCCTGCGCGACCGCGGCGAGGAGATCGCCTCGATCGTTCCGGGCGGCGCAGCCCTGGTGGAGTTCGGCGCCGGCGCCACCACCAAGGTGCGTCTGTTGCTGGAGCGTTGCGATGTCGGCGCCTATGTCCCCGTCGACATCTCCGGCGACTTCCTCGCCGCGCAGGCCGACGGCTTGCGCAGGGATTTTCCAGAACTCGCCGTCTACCCGGTCGCCGCCGATTTCACCGCGCCGTTCGCCCTGCCCGCCGAGATCGCAGGGATGCCGAAGGTCGGCTTCTTTCCGGGGTCTACGCTCGGCAATTTCGAGCCGGACGAAGCGCAGGCCTTCCTGCGCAGCGCACGCGACATTCTCGGCAAGGACGCGTTGATGATCATCGGGGTTGATCTCGAAAAGAACGAGCGCGTGCTCTATGACGCCTACAACGACGCCGCCGGCGTCACCGCGAAATTCAATCTCAACGTCCTGGTGCGCATCAACCGCGAGCTCGGCGGCAATTTCGACGTGTCCGCCTTCATGCACCGCTCGGTCTATAACCGCGAGCGGCACCGCATCGAGATGCACCTGATTTCCAAGAAGGCGCAGACCGTACGCATCCTGGGGCGGAATTTCACGTTCCGTCCCGGCGAGAGTATCCACACCGAGTCGAGCTATAAATACAGCCTCGATCGCTTCGCTGCGCTGGCGCGCGCTTCCGGCTGGTCGGTGCGGGACACCTGGACCGACCGCGAGCAGATGTTTTCCGTCCACGCGCTCGCAGCGGCGGACTGAGAAACGGCGCGAGCCGTGCCGCTCGCGCCGTTGCCGCAAAAGTCAATCGATTTTTCACTCAGGTCTTCATCAACCGCCTGCGCTCGGGCCGCAGCCGACGCGCCGGCGTGATGCGCGGGGCGATCGAAATCCAGTCGTCGGACAGGCGGTCCGCCCCCAACAGCCAGGCGTGGATGATCCGCCATTTGTCCTGTCCGCGCGACTGGAAATCCAGCAGCGGCGATGCGCTGTCCTGCAGCTGGTGGAAAAACTTCAACGAGTCTTTTCCGGTGGGCCCGTCCGGATCGATCGCCTGCGTCAGGATCCAGCGGTCCCACTCCTGAACGATGCGTAGCCTTGCTTCACTCTGTTTCATCGGCGCGTGCTTCCCCAGCCACGGTATGTTCCGTGGACTCCGATTGATCGCGCTGGTCTTTGTCGGATGGAAAGATGCTACGCCGCCGCGCGTCTGCATCTTGCCGTCGCCACTATAACAAACTTCTTAACGAATCTTCATCTTTATCGACGCTGCCCGCAAATGGGTCCATCTGCGCTTCCGTTTGCCCTTCGAAATGTCCAACTTTTGACGCGGACTCCGTCGAGTTTTTGCGGCAGGCTCGGCTAGGGGTAAGTTCGCGCCACGGGGTGTAAACGATGGGCAACGCTTCTCCAGCATCCGGCGATCCGAAACATTTTTCCGATCGTTCGCCAGCCGTGAACGACGTGGGCTGGGGCCAGGACGGTGACATCGATCGGGTGTCGCTTGCCAAGGAAAACGAGAGGCTGCGCGCACTTGTCGTGCAATTGTCAAACCTCGTTCTTCGTAACGTCGTCGATCAGCACAATACCCCGCCGATGCAGCCGATCAGGCGCCGGCGCCCTGACTAGCGCGTGTTGAGCGAAGCGGGGCCGCTTCGCATCAAGAAAACGAGTCAAATCAGGAATATGGCGCCGGGTTCTGATTCAGGCAGGACCCAAGAAGGCTTGGGACAAGGCTAATCCGCCGCCCCGGGCCGCAGGGATATCGTCTCCCATAGGGCGACAGCGATCATGATGGCGGTGGTCAGGATCGACAGCATCACCGGCGACATCCCGCTCGCAAACCACGCCAGCGCGCAGAGCGCGGCGATGCCGGCCCCGTGGGAGAGTTGCAGGAAGCCGCGAAAGCTCTGCTTGAACAGGATGGTCCCTGACAGAAACAGCAAGGGTCCGCCGATCGAGCTGATGACGGTCTTGGCGTCGGAATGTCCGCCGGGATGTTTCAACACCAGCTCATCGGCCACGGCGGCGACGATGATGCCGGCGACGATCGGCATGTGCAGATAGGTGTAGGCGAGCCGCGCCAGCCTGCCGGGCTCGCTCGATCGCGAGATCCGCTCGGAGCCGGCTTCGGCGCCGGTATGGAAATAGATCCACCACATCGCGATGCTGCCCGCCAGCACCGAAACGAAGGCGACGAGGCTTTCGGCCGACCATGTCAGTTCGGCGAATGTCGCGCCGGTGACGACGACGGATTCGCCGAGCGCGATGATGACGAACAGCGCGCAGCGCTCGGCCATATGGCCGCCTTCGATCACCCAGTCGGAAACGGAGGACGCGCCATGGCGCGGAATCCAGAACCGCACCGACGGCGAGACGTACTCGATCGCCAGCGCGATCGTCCAGAGCGCGAGCCGCCATTCGCCCTGCGCCAGCCCGCCCGCGATCCAGAACACCGCCGACAGGGAAAGCCAGGCGGCGATGCGGACGGCGTTCATGCGCGTCCGCGGCCGTGACCGCGGCGTTGAGACCCACAGGAAGATCGTCTTGCCGAGCTGCATCGCCGCATAGGCGATAGCGAACCACAAGCCGCGCTCCTCGAACGCCTTCGGGATCGAGGTCGACAGCACCAGCCCGCCCAGCATCATCGCGAACAGCAACAGCCGGACCGGCGTCTTCTCGGGATCGAGCCAGTTGGTGACCCAGGAGGTGAAGATCCACACCCACCATACCGCGAGGAACAGCAGCGTGACCTGCAACGCGCCGAGCGGCGTGAAGTGCGCCAGCAGGGTGTGGGAGATCTGCGTGATCGCAAAAACGAAGACGAGATCGAAGAACAGCTCCGCGTAGGTCACGCGGTTGTGCTGGTGCGGCACGATCGGGCGGAACAGCGCGCCGTGCGGGTTGTCCGTCATCGATGCGCCCTCGGGCCGCGAGGGTTCAGTTCTCCGGCACCCCGGTCTGCAACGCCAGCGCGTGCAGCAAGCCGCCCATCTGCCCCCTGAGCGACTGGTAGACGATCTGGTGCTGCTGCACGCGCGACTTGCCGCGGAAGGATTCCGAGATCACGGTCGCGGCGTAATGGTCGCCGTCGCCTGCGAGATCACGGATGGTCACCTCGGCATCGGGGATCGCTGCCTTGATCATCGACTCGATATCATGGGCCTCCATCGGCATCCAGCATGTCTCCGTCAGGTGTTCGAACCACGGCCGGCTCGCGCGACCGTGAGGCCTGACCCTGCCGCGTGCGGTCTTCTAGGTCGCGCCCGGCTGCACTATATCCCTGGTCCGATCGTTTGCCACTGCGAGATGCCGTCGCGCCCGATCATTTCGGGCTGAGCAAAAAAGAGGTTGAAAATCATGAAATTGCCCGGTCCCGACCATCCGATCACGATTGCCGCGAACCCCAGGCGCGTGCGCGTCTCGGCCGGCGGCGTGGTCATCGCCGACACCACCCGCGCATTGACCCTGAAGGAGGCCAGCTACCCGGCGGTGCAGTATGTTCCGCGTGAGGACGCCAACATGGCGCTGCTCGCCCGCACCCAGCGAACCACGCACTGTCCCTACAAGGGCGACGCCAACTATTTTAGCATCAATGCCGACGGCAAAACGATCGAGAATTCGATCTGGACCTACGAAAAGCCGTTCCCGGCGATGGCCGAGATCGCCGGCCACCTGGCGTTCTATCCGGACAAGGTGACGATCGAGGAAGTGGCGTAGGACCGACGCCGGGCGCCGCCATGGCCGGGCTTGTCCCGGCCACCCACGTCCTTGTCTCCCCGAATGGCAAAGGACGGCCATGCGCAAGCACGTCCGAGACAGGATTGCTACGCCCTGAATATCGTGAGCCCAAGGATCAGCAGCACCAGGAAGATCACGACGAACACGTAAAACAGGATGCGGGCGACATCGGCGGAGGCGGCCGAAATGCCGGTGAAGCCCAGCAGGCCGGCCACGATCGAGACCACGAAAAAGATGAGCGCCCATTTGAGTATCGTCATTTCCAAGCTCCGCGACAACGGGCTGCACGGCGCCCGTCCATGGCATGTCACCCACCTAAACGGCGGGTTGTGTCGCCGGTTCCGCAACGACTGTGTCCGATTCGGGCCTTGCTGAATCCGGTTCCGGGCGGCAAACATGCGGCGTGAACAGCCCGGTGCGACAGCCTGGCCGGAGACACGCATGACATCGATTTCCGCCACCGATCACGCCGAAGCCAACGCGGTGCCCAAGGCCAAATCGCGTAACCGCTCGCTCGACCGCGCCCGCACCTTCCTGACGCTGGTGGTGCTGCTCCACCACGCCGTGATCCCCTACACCTATTTCGGCCACACCGACCCGAAGTACTTCTTCGGCTTCGACATGATCGTGCTGGCCACCGACAGTTTCTTCATGGCGATGTTCTTCTTCCTGTCCGGGCTGTTCGCCTGGTCGGGCATCGCCCGCAAGGGACCGATGAACTATCTGTCGGACCGCCTGCTCCGAATCGTGCTGCCCTTCGCCATTTGCGCGTTCACGGTGATTCCCCTCGCCTATTACGCGATCTCGCTGCGGCAGCATCCCGAGATCGGCTTTTCCCAGTTCTGGTGGAACATGGTCACCAAGGGCCCCTGGCCAAGCGGGCCGATCTGGTTCCTCTGGGTGCTGTTCGCGTTCGACCTGATCGCCTGCCTGCTCTACAAGCTGTCGCCCAACCTGCTCGATCCGATCAACCGCCTCTCACTGCACGGCCGCCGCCGCCCGGCGGTGTTCTTCGCGGTGATGCTGGCGGTGACCGCCGCCTTCTACGTCCCGGGGCTGATGATCTATGGCCCGAGCAGCTGGTTCGAATTCGGGCCGTTCTCGGTGCAGCACGGCCGCGTGATGCTCTATGCGAGCTACTTCTTCTTCGGCGCCGGCATCGGCGTGGCGCAGATGGACCGCGGGCTTCTCGCCGCCGATGGCCGGATGGCCAAGGTGAGCTGGGACTGGATGGTGCTGGCGATCGTACCCTATTGTCTGCTGTGGGGGCTGATCGCCATCAAGCGCCTCGTGCTCGGCAACCCGTCGCCGCTGCCGAACTGGTACGAGGCGCTGTACGCGATCTGCTTCACCGTGTTCAGCGTCGCCATCATGTTCCTGATCCTGGCCTTCTTCCAGCGCTTCAGGCAATCGGGCTCGGCCAAACTGCTCGATCCGATGCAGGGCGACGCCTACGGCATGTTCCTGGTGCACTACCCGATCGCGCTGTGGCTGCAATACTGGCTGTTCGACTACGATCTTCCCGCGATCGTGAAGGTCGCGATCGGGTTTGTGCTGACCGTCGCATTGAGCTGGGCGCTGACACGCGCGCTGCGGCAGATCCCCGGAGCCAACCGGGTGCTGTGATCTCGTAGCCCGTCATGAGCGCAGCGACATGCGGGACCTGTGCCCGCGTCATCCCGCATATCGCTTGCGCTCATGACGGGCTACAAAACCACGATCCCACGCAATCAATTGGCCGTAACGCTCATGTACTCCGGCAGCCAGCGCTCGAACGCGGACTTCAGCGCATCGACCGATACCGCCGCTTCCCCGGCCACCGCGATCGCATCACCCCCGGTGGTGCCGATCCGCGCGCAGGGCACGCCCGCCCCCTTCATCTTGGCCAGCACCAGGCCGGCGTCTGCCGCCGCCACCGTCACGATATAGCGCGCCTGGTCCTCGCCGAACCAATAGGCATGCGGCACGGTCGACGACGGGGCGGCCAATAGCTGCGCGCCGATGCCGCTCGCGATCGCCATCTCGGCCAGCGCCACCAGCAGCCCGCCGTCGGACACGTCATGCACTGCCGTGGCCGTGCCCGCATGGATCATTCCGCGCACCACGTCGCCGTTGCGCTTTTCGGCGGCGAGATCGACCGGCGGCGGCGCGCCCTCTTCGCGGCCGCAGACGTCGCGCAGGTAGACCGATTGCCCGAGCCAGCCCTGAGTATCGCCGATCAGCAGGATCGCCTCGCCGCCGGCCTTGAACGCCAGCGTGGCGGATTTGGTGAAATCATCCAGGAGACCGACGCCGCCGATCGAGGGCGTCGGCAAGATGCCGCGGCCGTTGGTCTCGTTGTAGAGCGAGACGTTGCCCGACACGACCGGGAAGTCCAGCGCGGTGCAGGCCTCGGAAATCCCCTTCAGGCAGCCGACGAACTGGCCCATGATCTCGGGCCGCTCCGGATTGCCGAAGTTGAGATTATCCGTGATCGCGAGCGGCCGGCCGCCGACCGCCGTAATGTTGCGCCACGCTTCGGCCACCGCCTGCTTGCCGCCCTCGAACGGGTCGGCCTCGCAATAGCGCGGCGTCACGTCGACGGTGAGCGCGAGCCCCTTCGGCCCGTCCTGCACGCGGACCACGGCGGCATCGCCGCCGGGGCGTTGCACGGTATTGCCAAGGATGACGTGGTCGTACTGCTCCCACACCCAGCGCTTCGAACACAATTCCGGCGTGCCGATCAGCTTTTCCAGCGCCGGCATGATCCCGATCGGCGGCTTCATCTCGCGGGCCTGCAGCACCGGCAGCGCCGCCGACGGCACATGCGGCCGGTCATAGACCGGCGCCTCGTCGCCAAGCTCCTTGATCGGCAGATCGGCCATCACGGTGCCGCCATGCTTGACGACAAAGCGCTTGCTCGGCGTGGTGTAGCCGACGACAGCGAAATCCAGCCCCCACTTCCGGAAGATCGCCTCGGCTTCCTTTTCCTTCTCGGGCTTGAGCACCATGAGCATGCGCTCCTGGCTTTCCGAGAGCATCATCTCATAGGCACTCATGCCGGTTTCGCGCGTCGGCACATGGTCGAGAATGAGATCGACGCCGAGGTCGCCCTTGGCGCCCATCTCGACCGCCGAGCAGGTCAGGCCCGCCGCGCCCATGTCCTGGATTGCGATTACGCAGCCTTTTTCCATGATCTCGAGGCAGGCCTCCAGCAGCAGCTTTTCGGCAAAGGGATCGCCGACCTGAACGGTCGGGCGTTTCTCCTCGGAATTGTCGTCGAACTCGGCCGAGGCCATCGAGGCGCCGTGGATGCCGTCGCGGCCGGTCTTGGAGCCGAGATAGACGATCGGCATGTTGACGCCGGAGGCCGCCGCGTAAAAAATCTTGTCGGTCTCGGCAAGGCCGACCGCCATCGCGTTGACCAGGATGTTGCCGTCGTACCGGGTGTGGAAGCGCACCTGGCCGCCGACGGTCGGCACGCCGAACGAATTGCCGTAGCCGCCGACGCCGGCCACCACGCCCGACACCAGATGCCGCGTCTTCGGATGTTCCGGCGCGCCGAACGACAGCGCGTTGAGGCAGGCGATCGGCCGGGCGCCCATCGTGAACACATCACGCAAGATACCGCCGACGCCGGTGGTCGCACCCTGGTAGGGCTCGATATAACTCGGGTGGTTGTGGCTCTCCATCTTGAAGACCACCGCCTGCCCGTCGCCGATGTCGATCACGCCGGCGTTCTCGCCCGGACCCTGGATCACCCAGGGCGCCTTGGTCGGCAGGCCGCGCAGATGGATCCGCGAGGATTTGTACGAGCAATGCTCGTTCCACATCGCGGAGAATATCCCGAGCTCGGTAAAGCTCGGCACCCGCCCGATCAGCTTGAGGATGCGCTCATATTCGTCGGGCTTCAGGCCGTGGCTGGCGACGAGTTCGGGGGTGATCTGGGGCTCGTTCATGGCTGCCTTAATATGGGGATCGTCAGGGGCCGAAAAGGCCTTTTAGGCGGCATTTGGGGCCTGTCCAGAGCTTTGCGCGGGGGGCCTTGCGGGATCGGCGTTTGCACATCGTTCCCGGATCAGATTTAACAATCGAAACATTCGGTTGAAGGCCATTTCAGTGAACGAGCTTCCGCAAAACGCATTCCACCGCCGCCCCGACCTGCACGAGGAGACCGAGGGCGAATTCGCCGGCTGGCGGACCTGGACCCGCGACAATTTCGAGACCCATACCGGCCCGTTCTGGCACCGGATGGACGAGAGCGGCAAGGTGCGCTGCGCGTTCCGGGTCGAAAAGAAGCACCTCAACGGACAGGGCAACGTCCATGGCGGCTGCTTCATGTCGTTCGCGGACTATTCGCTGTTCGCGATCGCCTCCCCGGTGCTGCAGGGCCCGGGGGTGACGGTCGGGTTTTCCTGCGAATTCCTCGATGCCGCGCGCGAGGGCGAGCTGGTCGAATGCGACGGCGAGATCACCCGCGCCGGCGGCTCGCTGATCTTCCTGCGCGGCACGCTGAGATCGGGCGAACGGCCGCTGTTCACCTTCTCGGGCACCATCAAGCGGGTGAAGTGGAAGAAGCCAGCGGACGCCGGCGCCGTTGCCACCTGAAACGCCAAACGTCGGTCGCGGCTGGCGCGACTATCTCTTGCTGCTCGCGCTGGCGTGCTGCTGGAGCTCGACCTATCCGCTGACCAAGATCGGCCTCGGCTCGTTGCCGCCGATCACCTTCATCTCGGCGCGCTCGCTGATCGCGGCCGCCTTCCTGTTCGTCATCCTGCGCCTGCGCGGGATCAAGATGCCGACCGACGGCAAGGCCTGGAAGCTGTTCGCGCAGCAGCAGACCATCAATTCGACGTTTCCGTTTTTGCTGATCACCTGGGCGCAGCAATATGTGCCGGCGTCCTCGACCGTGGTGCTGGCCTCGACCACGCCGATCTTCGCGTTCCTGATCACCTGGGGCATCACGCGGCACGAGCCCGCCACGCTGCTGAAACTCGCCGGCGCGATTCTGGGATTGGCCGGAACCGTCGCGATCATCGGCCTCGACGCGCTCGCCACGCTGGACACCCACATCTTCGCCGAAATCGTCATCCTGCTCGCGACCATCTCGTTCGCCTGCGCGACGATCTTTGGCCTGCGGCTGACCGATTACGACCCGATGGTCGTGGCCGCGGGATCGCTGTTGTATGGTGGCCTGATCCTGTTGCCGTTCTCGCTCCTGATCGACCACCCCTGGACCCTGCGGCCGACGTCGGAAGCGCTGGTCGCCACGGTGGCGATGGGTATCTTCTCCAGCGCGCTCGGCCTGATGCTGTTCTACATGTGCCTGACGCGGCTCGGCACGCTCACCACCAACGCGCAGGGCTACCTGCGCATCCCGATCGGCGTCGGCCTGTCGGTGCTGCTGCTCGGCGAAGCGGTGCCCGCCAATCTCGCGCTCGGCCTCGTTCTCGTCATGGCCGGCGTGGCCGCGATGACGATTCCGCAGGATGCCTATACGCGCTGGAGACGGCGCAGGAGTTGAGCGCGTGTGGCAATCACCCGGAGTTCAATGTCGCCGCAAGCGAAGCGTCATCCTGAGGCGCGAGCGCAGCGAGCCTCGAAGGATGGGCCACGGGCTCCGCATCCTTCGAGGCGCGCAAGGGCGCGCACCTCAGGATGACGGTTGAGGTAGGCGCCCTACTCCACGCTCACCAGCGTCAGGTCCACGAACCACGACTGCGGCGACACGAACCCTTTCACCTTCGCGCTCATTGCACGCGGGTTGAGGTCGTGGACGATGTAAAGCCAGGGCGGGTTGTCGACCAGCCGCTCATGCGCCTTCTTGTAGGCGGTAGAGATCGCCTTCGGGTCGGTCGATTCCGAAATGATCTTCAGCGCCTCCTCGAATTCGTCGTCCTTCCACTGCTCGAAATTGAAACCGTTCGGCGAGAAATTCGCCGCTGCGAAATAGCGCGCCATCACGCCGGCATCCGACGACGGCGAAGAGATGTTGAGCACCATCGCGCCACGCAGGTTGGGGCTGTCGGGCGTGGCGCGCGCCGCGGTCAGCAGCACCTGCCATTCGATCACGTCGAACTCGACATTGACGCCGCAGGCTTCCTTCAGGTTCTGCTGCAGGAATTCGTTCATCGGCAGCGGCAGCATCTGGCCCGAACCCGAATTCGAGATCAGCGCCTTGAACGACAGCGGCTTGGCCGGCGTGTAGCCGGCTTCGGCGAGCAGCGCCTTGCCCTTGGCCGGATCGGATTTGTAGCGATTGACCGGCGAGCCGAAGTCGGGATCGCTGGCCTTGAGCCAGCCGACCGACGGCTCCGCGGTGCCGGCGAGCAGTCCGACCAGCCCTTCCCGGTCGATGCAATAGTTCAGCGCCTGGCGCACGCGCACATCCTTGAACGGGCTGTTGGTGGCGCCGATGTTGAAGAACCACGGCCAGACATGCGGATAGGAGCCGGTGGTGATCTTGTAGCCCGCTGATTTCAGCGAGCCGATCCCGTCCGGCGGCGGCACCTCGATCCAGTCGACCTGGCCGGAGCGCAACGCGGCCAGCCGCGAATTCGCCTCGGGGATCGGCATCAGCACGACATTGTCGACCTTCGCCTTCTTGTTGGGATCCCAGTAGCCGTCGAAGCGCGCCAGATCCGCCTCCTGGCGCGGCACGATCTTGGTGATCCTGAACGGCCCGGTGCCCGCCGCCGGCAGCGCCGCGACCTTGGCCCATTCCTTACCCGCCTTCTCGAACGAGGCCGGCGAGGTGAACAGCAGATACACCGCCATATAAGGGAAATACGAAGCCGGCTTGGTGGTGGTGATGGCGACGGTGAAGTCGTCGATCTTCCTGTAGCTGCCCATGACAGGCACGCGCGCTCGCGACATCGCCGAACTCGGCGGCTCAAATTGCGGGCTCTCGCTGTTGAAATAGCGGTCAAGATTCCAGATCACCGCGTCGGCCGTGAAATCGGTGCCGTCATGGAATTTGACGCCCTTCCGCAGGTGGAAAATCCAGGTCCTGTTGTCGGCGGGGTCCTGCTCCCATTTTTCCGCGAGCCCGGGACGCAGGGTCGCCAGCCCGTCCGTCCTGGTGAGGTCCCAGAGCACCAATCCCTCGAAGATCGGATAACCAAGGAAGCGCATGCCCTCAAAACCATTGTTCGGCAGGCCCGTCGCGGTCGGGATGTCCGACGCCGTCATGGCGATGCGCAGCGTGGATTCGGCCGCCGCCGGATGCGACGACATCAGCGCGCCGAGCAGCGCAACCGTGCAAAGAGCCTTGCGAATGGGCATAGTCTGTCTCCGTCCCGAGGACCGGGAAATCCGTCTGTGGAATGAGAAGACTGGAGCAAGTATCAGGCCAGCCGATCTCCGCGGTTGACTAAAAATCCGGCAGTCATTCGGGATGGACATGCGAGGGAACAGCAAGTGACTGTGATCGCTTCCCAGGAACGCGGCAGCGGCGACCTCGTTGGCTCCGTACAGCGACAAAGGAGCAACCATGAAACTCGCAACATTGGGTCTGGCCGCAGCGCTGGCCCTCACAAGCACGTTCGCACTGGCGCAATCCGGCGGATCGGCCGGCGGGGGCGCGAGCACGGGCGGGGCCGCTTCCACCGGCACCACCGGCTCTCCCGCCAACGGCACGACCTCCGGCAATACGACGGGCGCCGGGACCGGCGCCGGCAGCGCTGCCGCCGGATCCAACAGTAGTTCCAACCCTTCCGGCAGCACGCTGATCAATCCGTCGCCCAGCGGCTCGACCATGGTGCCGTCGGCACCAGGCGCAGCGCCTGGATCCAGCACCGGCAGGTAAAACGACAGAAGGCCCCGCTGCGACGGGGCCTTCTTCGTTTCCTTCGTTGGGGTGCCCGCTACTTCTTCTCTTCCAGCAGCTTCCTGTATTTGGCGACATCGCGCGTCACCAGTTGCCCCAACACCTCGGGCGCCATTTCGTTCGCGTCGGGCGCGACGGTCGAAAGATCCTGAAACCGCTTCTTCACGGCCTCGCTCTCGACGGCGGCCTTCGCCGCGGCGTTGAGCTTGGCGATCACCGCGGGCGGCGTGCCCTTGGGCGCGAACAGGCCGTTCCAGCCCTGCGCCTCGAATTCGGGGAGGCCCGCTTCCGCCGATGTCGGCAATTCGGCCAGGGTCGACAATCGCACCGTCGAGCCGACGACGACGCCCTTGACCAGCTTGTCGTCGATCGCCTGCGACACCGAGGCGGCGGAATCGCAGACGCCGTCGATCTGGCCGCCGATCGCATCCGTCAGCGCCGGCGCCGCGCCGCGATAGCCGACCAGCGTCACATCGATCCCGGCGGCATTCTCAAAACTCTTGCAGATCAGGTAATTCGACGAGCCGATGCCGGCATGGCCGAGATTGACCTTGCCGGGATTCTTCCTGGCGTAGGCGACGAATTCCTTGAGATCCTTCGCCGGAAAATCCTTGCGCAGCGCGACGATGCCGAAGGTCTTGGCGACGACGGCGATCGGCGCGAAGGAGTCCGGCGCGAACGGCAGCTTGGGATAGATCGTGTAGGCGGCGGCGCTGGTGCCGGCGTTGCCGATGGCGATGGTGTAGCCGTCGGGCTCGGCCCGCGCCGCCCGTGCCAGCGCGGTCGAGCCGCCGGCGCCGGCGACGTTCTCGATCACGACCGGCTGGCCGATCGCTTTCGCCATTTCCTCGGCCACCACGCGCGCGATCACGTCCGAGGTGCCGCCGGCCGCGAACGGCACGATCATGCTGATGGGACGCTTGGGATAGTCCTGCGCGTGGGCTGCGCCCGCCAGCGACAGCGCCGCCAGCGCGGCGACCCATTTCACCGCCCGCACGGTCACGCCGCCGTGGCCAGATGCGCGGCGAGGCCAGCGAACAGCCCGCGGCCGTCGGTGCAGCCCATGATGTCTTCGACGTGGTTTTCCGGATGCGGCATCATGCCGAGCACGTTGCCGCGTTCGTTGACGATGCCGGCGATCGACCCCGCCGCGCCGTTGATGTTCGAGGCGTCGTCGACCACGCCCTCCGGCGAGCAGTAGCGATAGAGCACCCGCCCCTCGCCCTCGAGCCGCTGCACGGTCTCCGCGTCGGCCTCGTAATTGCCCTCGCCATGCGCGACCGGCACGCGGATCACCTGCCCGGCATTGTAGCCGCGCGTGAACGGCGTATCCGAACGCTCGACCTTGAGGTGAACGTCCCTGCAGATGAATTTCAGCCGCGCGTTGCGCATCAAGACGCCGGGCAGCAGGCCGGCTTCGCAGAGGATCTGAAAGCCGTTGCAGACGCCGAGCACCAGGCCGCCATCGGCCGCGTATTTGCGCACAGCGTCCATGACAGGCGCGCGGGCAGCAATCGCGCCGCAGCGCAGATAGTCGCCGTAGGAAAACCCGCCGGGCACCACGACGAGGTCGGTCCCCTTCGGCAGCGCGGTCTCGGCGTGCCACACCATCGCGGCCTCATTGCCCGAGACGAGCTTGAGCGCCCGCGCCATGTCGCGTTCGCGGTTGATTCCGGGGAAGACGAGAACGGCAGATTTCATTCCGATACAGTCCTCATTCTGCGAGCGTTCTCGCAAAACTGCCTGGTTTCCGACAATTCGCGATTAGTCGCGCGCATCGCGAGCAAAAGTTGATCGAGCTTTTCTTCAAATCGATCCATAGCGGACAAGATATCCAAAGCAAGCACGTAGAGCTGCTGCATGGACACCTCGCTCATGGCTAACCCAGCAGTTCGACCCGGTAATTCTCGATCACGGTGTTCGCCAGCAGCTTGTCGGCGGCATCCTTCAACGCCGCCTCCGCCTTGGCCTTGTCGGCGCCGGCGAGTTCGATATCGAACACCTTGCCCTGGCGCACGCTGGCGACGCCGTCGACGCCGAGCGATTTCAGCGCGCCTTCGATCGCCTTGCCCTGCGGGTCGAGAATGCCCGACTTCAACGTAACGGTAACGCGTGCCTTCATCTTCTCAGGTCCAATAGCTTTTCAGGTCCAGTGCCCGGAACGTCACCCCCGCGCAACGGCTTCGCCGTTGTCGCTCGAGGTGCCCGGGCGAAGCCCGGGCCTCGAAGGGCGACCTGCATTTCACATCTCCATCCTTCGAGGCTCGCCGAAAGCGGCGAGCACCTCAGGATGACGACGGTCGCTCAGCTCTTCACCAGCACCGGACCGGTACCGGCCGGACGCTCGTTTTCCATCAAAATGCCGAGCCGTTTCGCCACCTCGGTATAGGCTTCCAAGAGCCCGCCGAGATCGCGGCGAAAGCGGTCCTTGTCGAGTTTCTCGTTCGACTTGATGTCCCACAGCCGGCACGAGTCCGGCGAGATCTCGTCCGCGACGATGATCCGCATCATCTCGTTCTCGAACAGCCGGCCGCACTCCATCTTGAAATCGACCAGTCGGATGCCGATGCCGAGGAAGAGACCGGTGAGGAAATCGTTGACGCGGATGGCGAGCGCCATGATGTCGTCGATCTCCTGCGGCGTGGCCCAGCCGAACGCGGTGATATGCTCCTCGGAGACCATCGGGTCGTTGAGCTGGTCGTTCTTGTAATAGAACTCGATGATCGAGCGCGGCAGTTGCGTGCCCTCCTCGATGCCGAGCCGCTGCGACAGCGAGCCCGCCGCGACGTTGCGCACCACCACCTCGAGCGGCACGATCTCGACCTCGCGAATCAACTGCTCGCGCATGTTGAGGCGGCGGATGAAATGGGTCGGCACCCCGATGTCGTTGAGGTGCTGAAACAGGTATTCCGAAATCCGGTTGTTGAGGACGCCCTTGCCCTCGATCACCTGGTGTTTCTTGGCATTGAACGCGGTAGCATCATCCTTGAAGTGCTGGATCAGGGTTCCCGGCTCCGGGCCTTCATACAGGACCTTGGCCTTGCCTTCATAAATACGGCGTCGACGGCTCATTGGGATGTACCGTGTTTTGTTGAAATCCATGAAATTGGTTTGCTCCGGATGACAAGGGTTTGCGACCACGACGGAGCTGCCGTGAAGGCCAGATTCCGAACCTGACGACCGGAAACAGAACAAGAACCTCGCCTGGGCGCAACGTATCCGATTGGACCTTCCGACACAATCGACCCGTCCGGATTGGACCCAACTTATCCCGATCGCCCGTGCGGCCTAACGGCCCGTTGTTTTACCGATTCGCCCCCTCTATTTAGGTAGGCGATCGGGCAGCGACAACGCCGCCCTTTTTCACCATTTCCGGGGATTGGAACCGCAGAATGACGACTTTCGACAAGCGCGAGGAAGGTTTTGAGAAGAAGTTCGCCCTCGACGAGGAGCAGAAGTTCAAGGCCGAGGCGCGCCGGAACAAGCTGCTCGGCTTGTGGGCAGCCGAGAAACTCGGCCTGACCGGCGATGCCGCGACCGCCTATTCGAAGGAAGTGGTCGCCGCCGATTTCGAGGAAGCCGGCGACAAGGACGTCCAGGACAAGGTGGTCAAGGATTTCGCCGCCAAGGGCGTTTCCGTCACCGTCGCCGAGGTGCGCGTCAAGATGGACGAGCTGATGGCCCAGGCCATAGCCCAGGTGAAGGCGGGGACTTAACAGAGGGAATAGGCCGTGGCGAATAGCGGATGGTTAACGGTTCGGTTCGCCATTCGCCAGGTCCCCTTTTGACAGCGCGCTTGCAGCCAGCCCCGGGCGGTGCCAATTAGGGCTCCATGCCCCAGGATCACATCTCCAACGTCCTCGCCGAACGCTATGCCTCGCCCGCCATGCGCGCGATCTGGAGCGGCGAAGGCAAGGTTCGCCTCGAACGCGAATACTGGATCGCGGTCCTCAGGGCCCAGCGCGATCTCGGTATTCCGGTGCCGGACGGGGTGATCGAAAGCTACGAGCACGTGAAGGACCAGATCGACCTGGAGTCGATCATGCGGCGGGAGCGGATCACCCGCCACGACGTCAAGGCGCGGATCGAGGAGTTTTGCAAGCTGGCCGGTCACGAGCACCTGCACAAGGGCATGACCAGCCGCGACCTCACCGAGAACGTGGAGCAGCTGCAGGTCTATCGCGCGCTGCGGCTCACCGAGACCAAGAGCGTCGCCGCCCTGCTTCGCTTTGCCAAACGCGCCCGGCAATTGCGCGACGTTCCATTCACCGCGCGCACTCATAATGTAGCCGCGCAAGTCACCACGCTCGGCAAGCGCATCGCCATGTTCGGCGAGGAGATGCTGCTGGCGCACCAGAGCCTCGTCGCCGTGCTGGATACCTATCCGGCGCGCGGGCTGAAAGGCGCGGTCGGCACCCGCCTCGATCAGATCACCCTGTTCAATGGCGACGCCGGCAAGGCCCGCGCGCTCGAACAGAAAATTCTCGCCCATCTCGGCCTGCCGAAGGCGCTCGACGCCGTCGGCCAGGTCTATCCGCGCAGCCTGGACTACCGCGCGGTCAGCGTCCTCACCGAACTCGCCAGCGGTCCCGGCAGCTTTGCCAAGACCTTGCGCCTGATGGCGGGCCATGAACTCGCCAGCGAAGGCTTTGCCAAGGGCCAGGTCGGCTCCTCCGCGATGCCGCACAAGATGAACAGCCGCTCCTGCGAACGCATCAACGGCCTGCATGTGATCCTGAAGGGCTATCTCGCGATGGCCGCGGGGCTTGCCGGCGACCAGTGGAACGAAGGCGATGTCTCCTGCTCCGTCGTCCGCCGCGTCATGCTTCCCGATGCCTTCCTCGCCATGGACGGCCTGTTAGAGACCCTGCTCACGGTGCTCGATCAGATGGAAGTGTTCGAGGCCGTCGTCGAGACCGAGCTGAACCGCTATCTGCCTTTCCTGCTGACCACCACGGTCATGATGGAATCGGTGAAAAAGGGCTCAGGCCGCGAAGGCGCCCACGAGGCGATCAAGCAACACGCCGTCGCGGCCATCCGCGACCTGCGCACCGGCAAGATCGTGCAGAACGATCTACTGCAGCGCCTCGCCGCCGACCCCCGTCTCGGGTTGGGTGCGGCCGACTTGCAGAGCGTCCTAGATCAAGGCCGCGCCAATTCCGGCGATGCCGCCGCCCAGGTCGATCACTTCGCCGAACAGGTCGAAGCGCTGGCGAAGGCCAAGCCCGAAGCGGCGAGCTACACGCCGGGAGCGATCTTGTAGGCGAATAGGGAGTAGCGAATAGCGAGTGGAAGCAACTCCATTCGCCATTCGCCACTCGCCCTTCACTCTTCCTTGAAGCCATATTCCGGCACGTTGCCGCTGGCGCCGTAATATTTGTACGGCAGGAATTTTCCGGACATCGTGATCTTGACCCGGTCGCCCTTGGGATTGGCGACGCGCTCCATCGCCATGTCGAAATCGATCGCCGACATGATGCCGTCGCCGAATTCCTCCTCGATCAGCGCCTTCCAGGCCGGGCCGTTGACCATCACCATCTCGTAGAAGCGGTAGATCAAGGGATCGGTCGGCGGCATCGGCGTGCCGGTGCCGCGCATCGGGATCTCGTTCAGCATCGCGGTCTCGGATTTCGACAGGCCGAACAGTTCGCCGGCATTGGCGGCCTGCGGCTTCGTCAGTTTCATCTGGCCCAGGATGGCGCCGACGATCAGCACGTCGGAATAGCCGCCGATCTTTTCGCAGATATGCTTCCAGCTCCAGCCCTTCTCGCGCTTGATGTCGAGCAGCTTCTCGGTGAGGTCTTCGCGTTTCATGAATGAGGTCTCCTCTCTTCGTCATGCCCGGCCTTGTGCCGGGCATCCACGTACTTGCTTCGCGATCTAGAAGGACGTGGATGGCCGGGACAGGCCCGGCCATGAAGCCTGCGGTGTTTCGTCCGCTCCGGACGCGATCACCAGCTCCGGCTTGCCCGGCCGCACCACCGGCACATTTCGCGGATCGTGATCCGGCGTCGTCGTCGTGAACGTCTTGCTGCGGCTGACCAGGAAATCGACGATGTGGTTGCGCAGCGCGTAGTAGAGCGGATGACGGTGCAGATCGATCCGGCCGCGATCCTTCGGCAGCGGGTTCTCGACGATCTCCGCCAGCACCGCGCCGGGGCCGTTGGTCATCAGAAAGATCTTGTCGGCGAGATAGATCGCCTCATCGACGTCATGGGTGATCATGAACGCGGTCTGCCCGGTCTCCAGACAGATCCGCCGCACCTCGTCCTGCAGCGTGCCGCGCGTCAGCGCGTCCAGCGCCGAGAACGGCTCGTCCATCAGCATGATTTTTGGCGTGATCGACAGCGCGCGGGCAATGCCGACGCGCTGCTTCATGCCGCCGGACAGTTCCGACGGCCGCTTGTGCTCCGAGCCGGTCAGCCCGACTAGGTCGATGAATTTTTGCGCGTGGGCCTTCACCCTGGCGCGGTCCCAGTTGCGCCATTTCGAGGTGACGGCGTAAGCGACGTTGCCGAGCACGGTACGCCACGGCAGCAGCGCGTGGCTCTGGAAGATCACCGCGCGGTCCAGACTCGTGCCCTCGATCGCCTGCCCGTCGACGATCACCGCGCCCTCGCTCGGCTCATCTAGCCCGGCCAAAATGTTCAGCACCGTGGTCTTGCCGCAGCCGGAATGCCCTATCACGCAGCCGAACTCGCCGCGGCCCATCGACAGCCAGAGGTTTTCGAAGATCGTGGTCTGTCCGCCGCCCGCCGCTGGATAGCGCCGCGCGATGCCTTCGATGGATATGAACTTGTCGGTCATCGCATCACTCCGGGAACGTGACCATGCGCGTGAAGCGCGCGAGGATCTGGTCGAGCAGCATGCCGACAATGCCGATCAGGAGAATGGCGATGATGACGTTGGTGATCGAGAGATTGTTCCACTCGTTCCAGACGAAATAACCGATGCCGGTGCCGCCGACCAGCATCTCGGCGGCGACGATCACCAGCCAGGCGATGCCGATCGAGATCCGCATCCCGGTCAGGATCGTCGGCGCTGCCGCCGGCAGGATCACGGTGAAGGCGCGCCTGACGGTGCCGACCTCCAGCGTGCGTGCGACGTTGATCCACTCCTTGCGCACGGCCGCGACGCCGAACGCGGTGTTGAGCAGCATCGGCCACACCGAGCAGATGAAGATGACGAAGATCGCCGAGATCGAGGAATCCTTGATGGTGTAGAGCGCCAGCGGCATCCAGGCCAGCGGCGAGATCGGCTTCAGCACCTGGATGAAGGGATCGAGCGCCTTGCTGATCAATGGCGACATCCCGATCAGGAAGCCGAGCGGGATCGCCACGATCACCGCCAGCAGATAGCCGAGGCCGACGCGGCCGATCGAATAGCCGAGCTGGATGCCGAGCCCCTTGTCGTTTGGCCCCCGGTCGTAGAACGGCTGCCTGAGGTGCTCCCACAATTTGGCGCCGACATCGAGCGGACCCGGCATCGCCGATTTGCCCTGCGTCGCCGTCAGCCCCATCAGCTTTGCATATTCCGGCGACATGGCCGTGGTCGCCGCCGTCTGCCGCGTGGCGAGATGCCAGACGCCGAGAAAGGCCGCGAACAGCGCGATGGAAACGATGGCCGCGCGAAAGCGAAGCGAGAAGTTCATTCGTGATGACCCCTCAGCGAGTCGTCCCGGCGAACGCCGGGACCCATACGCCGTGCCATCTGTTTAGGGCACGACGTCAGAGACCTTCCTTCCCCACATCTTGCACGGAGTATGGGTCCCTGCGTGCGCAGGGACGACCGCGGAGCATGTGGCGGGCACGAAAACGCTATCAGCGCGTCGTCCCCGCGAACGCGGGGACCCATATGCCGTGCCGTCTGTTTAGGGCACGACGGCAGAGACCTGCTTTCCCCACATCCTGCACGGAGTATGGGTCCCTGCGTTCGCAGGGACGACGGCGGAGAATTGCGCTGGGCCTCGCCCCTCACGACGCCTTCCTGATCTTGAAGCTGGCCAGATAATCCTCCGGCTTCTGCGGATCGAACGTCTTGCCCATCACCGCAAACGACTTGTACGACGTCGCCGGCGGCGTCAGGCCCATCTCGGCCATCACCTTCTTCGTGTCGGTCGCGAGATAGACCTGCTCGGCAACCGCCTTGTAGTCGACATCGCCCTTGATCTGGCCCCAGCGCTTCATCTGCGTCAGCATCCACACCGCGAACGACTGCCAGGGGAACGGATCGAAATCGACGCGCTTGGCATCGGTCTTCACGCCGCCGAGGCCGTCGGCATAGGTGCCGGTCAGGACCTGCTCCAGCACCGTCACCGGCGCGTTGATGTAGTTCGCCGGCGCGATCGCCTCCGCGATCTGCTTGCGGTTCTCGGCCTTCGCCGCATAGGCGGTCGCATCGACGATCGCCCGCGTCAGCGCCGCAAAGCTGTTCGGCGAATTGGTGATGAACTCGCGGCTGGCGGCAAAGCTGCAGCAGGGATGGCCATCCCAGATTTCCTTGGACAGGATGTGCATGAAGCCGACGCCGTCATAAATCGCGCGCTGGCAGATGTTGTCGGGCGCGAGGAAGCCGTCGATGTTGTCGGCGCGCAGATTGGCGACCATCTCCGGCGGCGGCACCGAGCGCAGTTGCACGTCGGTATCGGGATCGAGCCCGTGTTCGGCGAGGTAATAGCGCAGCAGGTAATTGTGCATCGAATAGTCGAACGGAATGGCGAACTTCATGCCCTTCCAGTCCTTCGGATCGCGCTTGTCCTTGTGCTTCATGGCGAGCGTGATGCCCTGTCCGTTGATGTTCTCGATCGCCGGCACCGTGAACGGGATCGCGTTGGCCCCGAGCCCGAGCGAGATCGCGATCGGCATCGGCGCCAGCATGTGGGCGGCGTCGTATTCCTTGTTGATGGTCTTGTCGCGAATCACCGCCCAGCCGGCGGTCTTGACCACCTCGACGTTGAGGCCGTGCTTCGAATAAAAGCCCAGCGGATGCGCCATGATGATCGGCGTCGCGCAGGTGATCGGAATGAAGCCGACCTTGAGGTCCTTCTTCTCGGGCGGGCCGCCTTGCGCAAACACCTCGGTCGCGGTCTTGAGCGGGAAGAATTGCGAGATCGCGGCCAGCGCCGTCGAGGCGCCGACCGATTTAAGGAACGCGCGCCGCGCCACGTCCTTTGGAAACATCGCCCGCATCACGGCCGACGCGACGACGCCCTCGTAGCGCTTCTCCTCGCTGGCCGCCGGCTCGCAGCGCAGCGCCAACGCGGCATGTTCGTGCTCGGCTTCGCTGACATGCTGGCCGCACGAGCAGCCACCCGCGCGAAGCCGGCGGTCGGGATCGAAAGGATTGTCGAAGGTAGACATGGGAGCCTCCTGCACCGGTGCTGCCGCCTAATTAAGCAAGGCACATGCCAGCCGGCTTCTTCAGCGATGGCGTTGATGTCGCAGCGATTTCGACGGTAGTTGGTCCCTACGAAAATTCGTGATAGACGAAATCTCGTAGTAGAATTACGATTTTTCGGAGTGCGCCATGGACCTCGCGTTGATTTCCGCGCCCGCGCCGGCTGAAGCGGCCCTGCGCGCCATGGCGTTCGAAAACGGGATCGAACCGACACTGCTGCTCGATCCCCACGCGGACCAGATCCTCGACGCCAATCCGGCCGCCTGCACCCTGCTCGGCTACGACCGGGCACTTCTACGGCAGACCAAAGTCAGCGCGCTGCACAGCGGGCAACTGCCCGCGCTGATCGTCTTCACCCAGGCCGTGCTCGACAAGGGCGCCTGGTGGACCAGCGCACTCACTCCGCGCCACGCCACCGGCCAGACGCTGCGGCTCGAATATGCCGGCTCCCGCGTGCCGGGCGACGGCCGCCCCCTGGTGCTGCTCACCATGAGCGACCTAGACGCCCGCCGCCGCCGCTATGTCGACGCCGCGGCGGAGCAGCACATGCGCGGCGGCATCGCCACCTGGCAGCGCGTCGAGCGCGTGTTCCAGGATATCGAGCGCGAGAACCAGCTGATCCTGCGCGCCGCGGGCGAAGGCATCTATGGCGTCAACGCCGAAGGCAAGACCACCTTCGTCAATCCGGCCGCCGAGCGCATGCTGGGCTGGAGCGCGGAAGAACTGGTCGGCAAGGCCATCCATCCGATCGTGCATCACACCCATCATGACGGTCGTCACTATCCCGATCATGATTGCCCGATCTATGCGGCGTTCCGCGACGGCGCGGTGCACCAGGTCGACGGCGAAGTGTTCTGGCGCAAGGACGGCACCCCGGTCTGGGTCGAATACACCTCGACGCCGATCCGCGATCGCGGCGTCGTGGTCGGCGCCGTCATCGTGTTCCGCGACGTCAGCCAGCGCCGCGAGGCCGACGAGAAGCTGCATGCCGCGCTCGCCGAAGTGGATCGCCTGCGCGAGCGGCTGGAACTCGAAAACGCCTATCTGCAGGAGGAAATCCGCATCGAGACCAACCCGCGCGGCATCATCGGCCAGAGCGAGGCGATCCAGACCACGCTGCGCCAGGTCAAGCTGGTGGCCCCGACCTCGGCCGCGGTGATGATCACGGGCGAGTCCGGCACCGGCAAGGAGTTGATCGCGCGCGCCATCCACGAAGCGAGCGACCGCCGCGACCGGCCGCTGATCCGCGTCAATTGCGCCGCGATCCCGCGCGAACTGTTCGAGAGCGAGTTCTTCGGCCACGTCAAGGGCGCCTTCACCGGCGCGATGCGCGACCGCATCGGCCGTTTCGAACTGGCCGACGGCGGCACGCTGTTCCTCGACGAGGTCGGCGAAATCCCGCTCGAACTGCAGGGCAAGCTGCTGCGCGTGCTGCAGGAAGGCAATTTTGAACGCGTCGGCGAGGAGCGCACCCGCGCCGTCGACGTCCGCCTGATCGCGGCCACCAACCGCGATCTCAAGCAGGAGGTGCAGCGCGGCCGGTTTCGCGAAGATTTGTATTTCCGGCTCAACGTCTTCCCGGTGGAATCCGTGCCGCTGCGCGAACGCCGCGAGGACATCCCGCTGCTGGCGCAGCATTTCCTCACCAGCAAGGCGCAGAAATCCGAGTTGCGCCTGTCGGAAGGCGACGCGCGAAAACTGTCGCGCTATGACTGGCCCGGCAATGTCCGCGAACTGCAGAACGTGATCGAACGCGCCGCGATCCTGGCGCAGAACGGCCGCCTGCGGATTGATCTGCCCGACCTGCCGGGCGCGCCGCCCTCGCCGGCCACCGCGCGCGCAAGACCCGACAGCCGCGCGGCGGTCCTGACCGCCTCCGAAATGCGCGCCCACGAGCGCGCCAACATCGAGGCCGCGCTGGCCGCCTGCGCCGGAAAAATCTTCGGCCCCGGCGGCGCCGCCGCGATGCTCGAGATCAAGCCAACGACGCTCGCCTCGCGCCTCAAGGCGCTCGGGATCGCGAACGGGCGCGGTCTGGCGGGCTGACCGAGGCGCGACCCGATCAGTTTCGGCTTTTTCGCGGCAATCCGGCAACGGCGGTTGCGCGATCCCGGGCGATCGCGGTGGAACAAATTGGCGACCGCCTCCATTTCTTCTGGTACGATTTTTCTCGCACACAGGCCCCAGCGCGCGCGAGGAAAGGGTTGGGCATGGCGCTGACATTGACGCTGATCGTGGTCCTGGCTCTCCTGCTGTACGGATTCTGGGAGTGGATCTGGCACATTGCGACGTTCCTGGCGCTGGCTTTCTTCCTGTACCTGGCCTGGCCCTGGTTGTCGCAGGTTCGGTGGGACGACACCCTGTTGTCCTGGCTGCAGCAAATTCGCGTGCCGCAAGCGTCGGCGGCCACCGCGCCGGACGGGGGGACATTTCTGTCGCCGCGACGCATGGCTGGGCCGTACGACCGGTTTGAACCACTCACCCGGACCGGCTATCCGCGCCCCAATTCGAAACCGATCCTCTGTGCGGAGGACTGGCAAGGCAAGGATGTTTTCCTCTGGAAGGGAAAGCGCTGGTATCTGCCCCACAACAACGAGCCATACAAATACCTCTGTGTTCCCGAGACAAATCTCGAATGGTGTTGGCCGATCCCGCCGACTGCTGCCGCGGTGCCGTGCAGAAGAGATAGCCGTGACGGCTGGTGCTGGAGAACGGCGGTCAGCTATCGCAGCGACGGCTGACAGCGGCGAAGCCGAATAGAGGCTACGCGGTGATCGAACAGCACGGTGGATTCGATTTCCGTGCGACGGAAGTCACGTGAATCCTGGCGGACACCGTGCCGCACCGCCATGCGGCATGTTCTGCGCTAGCCTTGCCCGACCAGTCCGCACGAATCGACGACAACAACAAGATCAAGGGCAGGAAATGACAAAGCTGACACGGCGCATGTTCGTGATGGGTTCGGCCGTGGCGCTGGCTGCGCCGGCCGCAAGAACCGAGGCGCAATCCGCCTGGCCGTCGAAATCGATCAAAATCCTCGTGCCCTATCCGCCCGGCGGCCAGACCGACGGCATCGCACGCGCGTTCGGCGACTTTTTGGCGCGACAGGTGGGCAAGCCTGTGATCGTCGAGAACAAGGGTGGCGCCGGCGGCGTCATCGGCGTGACCGAAGCGAAACGCGCCGATCCGGACGGCACCACGATTCTGTGCACGATCTCCTCTTCGCTGATCCAAAACCGCGTCACGGTGAAGGACCTGCCCTACGATCCCGAAAAGGATTTTGTCTATCTGACGATGGTCAGCGGCGCCGGTGGCCCGGTGGTGGCGGCGAAGAAGACCGGCGCGACCAATCTTCGCGAGTTCATCGACTATTGCAGGAAGGCCGGCAGCATCAACTGGGGATCGTACGGCGTGGGCTCGACGCCGCATGTGCTGATCGAGACGATCGCCAAACAATACGGCATCAAGGTGCAAGTCATCCAGTATCGCGGCGAGGCGCCGATGTGGAACGACGTCGCCGGACAGACGCTCGACGGCGCCGCCGGCAGCTATGCCGCAGCTGCCCCGGTCATCCAGGCCGGCACCGGCCATCTGATCGGCGTGGTCGGCACCCGCCTGCCGCCCTATCCGGACACGCCGACCATGACCGAACAAGGCGCCGTCGGCGACTTCTACGACCTGCGCGCCTTCACCACGTTTGCGGTCCCGTCGGCTACGCCGAGGGATATCGTGGATCGCATCACGCCGCTGCTGATCGAAGCCGGTACCGATCCGAAGGTGCAGCAGATGCTGAAAAACTTCATCCTGTCATCGCCGGCGGACTTCGAGACGACGAACCGGATCTTCAAGCGCGACAGCGAAGTGATGCTGCGCATCCTGCACGATCTCGGCGTCAGGCCGTCGGAGTGATGGCTAGTAGCGCCGGTTCCCGACCGAGAACGACGACGCACCCGGCAGCGCGTTGATCTCGCTGTCGATCCGGCCGGTCTGTTGCACCACCCCGACGCCGAGCGACAGGCTGAGATTGGAGGTCGGCTGGAATTCGACGCCGGCATAGGCGCTGGAAACCGGCAACGTTCCCGACTTGGAATCGAACGGCGCGAACGCGCTGCTGCCGATGCCGGAATTGTATTTCAGCGTATCGACGCCGGCAAAGAACGTGATCGGCGGCCCGCCGGCGTTCTTCAGGCTGTAGCCGAACTGCGTGCCTTCGCTGTAGATCGAGCCGAAACCGCCGAACGCGCTCTGGCTGATGCCGGCAAATCCCATCGTGTTGCGCTGGCTGCCGACAAAGAAGCCGTTGGAGAAATTATAGCGCGCCACGGCCGAGCCGTTGCCGAGATCCCGGAAGTCGAAACCCGGAAAATGGCCATAGGCGTTGACGCCCTCGCCGGCGTCGCCGGAGAACCCCAGCGGCCAGCCCGGAGTCCAGTAGTTCAGCGGCGCGGCCTGGGCATGGGCCGCGCATCCGCCGATGCAGGTCATCGCCAGCGCGACGGCGAGACCGAGGCCAGTTGTAAAACGCGACATCCGAGCCACCACCAATTGCCCCGCAATCATACGCATCCACGTCCGGAAATACCAGCGTTCACCGCCCAGCCGCGGCATCGGTTCCCGCCATCTCGTCGAACGCGCAAGGGCGGGTCATGCGAGCGGATCGAACGGCGCGCGGGCCCGTGGTTACACGGGGTAGCCACTTAATACCGTATTATTGGCCGCGGCGTACAAGGAAGTATTTTCAGCCGGCGCCGATTCCGATTGGCCGTCGAGAGCGGACTTCGGACACTGCCATGAAATTTCGTCTCGCCATTTCCCATGCGATTTCGCTGTTCGGCGTCGTCGCCACCCTGGGCTTTGTCGCCGTGTTCTTCGCCAGCGGCTACGCGCTCAGCCAGCTCCGGGTCGGAGGACCGCTATACGGCCAGATCAAGTCGGGCAACGATCTGATCGCGGACATCCTTCCGCCGCCGGCCTACGTCCTGGAAGCCTATCTGGAGGCCACCCTCGCCCTGCAGGAGCCGGAAACGGTATCAGCGCGAACGGAGCGTCTCGCGCAGTTGCGCAAGGAGTATGACGAGCGTCGGGCGTATTGGGAGAAGTCGGATCTCGACCCCGCGATCAAATCGCTGCTGACCGAAAAATCCCACGCCGAAGTCGCAAAATTCTGGGAGATCACCAACAACGAACTGCTGCCGGCCATCGTGGCCAGGAAGCCTGCCGCCGTCGAAATCTACCACAGACTGCAGGGGGTCTACACGGCCCATCGCGCCATCATCGATACCATCGTCAAGAAGGCCAATGACGGCAACGCCGCGCTGGAGACGACAGCCGCGCAAATGGATACGAAATTCAACACGCTGGTGTGGTCGGTCTCCGCCGTGGTGTTGCTGCTCCTGGTGCTGGGCATCCTTGGCATCGCGCTCGGCGTCATCCGGCCGATTGTCAAGATGACGTCGGTGATGAAGCGACTGGCCGGCGGCGAGTTGAACATCGATGTCCCGTCGCTGGCGCGCCGGGATGAGATCGGATCGATGGCGCAGGCCCTCGAGGTCTTCAAGCAGGCCGCGGTTCAGAACCTTCGCATGCAGGAGGAGCAGGAACAGGCCGCCCAGCAGGCTGCCGTCATGAAGCGCAACGCGCTGCTCGGCATGGCCGAGACGGTCGAAACCGAAACCGGCAGCTCCGTCGAATCCGTCGGCGCGGCCACGCGCGAGGTCGCCAATGTCGCTGCCGGACTGACCGATCTGGCGTCGCATCTGTCGTCGAATTCCCAGGCCGTCGCGGCCGCCGCCGAGCAGGCCCTGGCGAACACCCAGACCGTGTCGGCGGCGTCGGAACAGCTGTCGGCCTCGATCAGGGAAATCGGAACCCAGATCCACCGCGCCAGTTCGGTCACCGGCCACGCCGTTCAAAGCAGCAGGAAGGCCCAGGAGGCGATCCAGTCGCTGTCGGACGTGGTGTCCAAGATCGCCGAGATGAGTTCCAACATCGGCTCGATCGCGAACCAGACCAATTTGCTCGCCCTGAATGCGACGATCGAAGCCGCACGGGCCGGCGAAGCCGGCAAGGGCTTTGCGGTCGTCGCCTCGGAAGTCAAATCGCTTTCGCACCAGACCGCCAACTCGACCGAGGAGATCAACCGCCTGGTGGCCGACATTCGCGTTGCGACGCAGGCGACCGCCGATGCGGTCGGTCTGATCGGCGGGGAAATCCACGAGGTGGACGAGGTCGCCGGCGCGATCGCTGCCGCCATCGAGCAGCAGCAGGCCGCGACCCAGGAAATCGCCCGCAGCATCGAGCAATCCGCGCAGTCGAACCGCGCCGTATCGGCAAAGATTGCGGCCGTCAGCGAGGACGCCGCCACGTTGAACGATCGCGCGGCCGAGGTCCGGGAAACCATCGCCGGCGCCGCCGATTCGGTTGCCGCCTTGCGGACGATACTGGTGAGGATCGTGCGGAATTCGTCCGAGGATACCGATCGGCGAGCCGCGGCGCGTTATGAGGTCGACGTCACCGCGACGATCGAAGCCGCGGGCGCGCGAGCCACCGCCAGGGTGCTGGATGTGTCCGAAGGCGGCGCCAGGATTACCTGCATTCCGGGCCTTGCCATCAACACGGTCGGAAAGATCCACATTGACGGCATGTCACGGCCGCTGGCTTTCATCGTTCGCGGCGGCACCGCCGAATCCGCGAGCCTCGAAGTCCAGGTCGAGGGCGAGCTTCGCGAACAGTATCTGGCCTGGTTGTCGCGGATGTCCGGGGGGGGGCGCGCCGCCGCCTGAACGCCCGGTTGACACCGCCGAGGCCGCGGGAAAGGCCTCGGGCTTCACGGCAACTTGCCGTCTTCGCCATTGCCGCAGTCCGATCCGTTCGAACCGGACTGCGACGCGCGATGGGCGGGCTACGCCGCCTCGGTCAGCTTGGCCTCCATCGGTAGCCCTTCCTCGATCGGCAGCGACGGATCGCGCGACCACTCGTTCCAGGAACCGAAATACATCCGCACGTCCTTGACGCCGGCGTTCTTCAGGGCAAGGAACGTGTTCGAGGCGCGCGCCCCCTTGAAGCAGTAGAGGTAGACCGGCGTATTCTGGGTGATGCCGACGGTGGCGCATTCCGCCAAAATCTCGTTCTTGGACTTGAAGCGCGGCCCTTCGGCCGTGGGCTTCATCATCCGGTACCATTCCAGCCACACCGCGCCGGGGATCCGTCCCTTGCGCGGGCAGAAATCTTTCCCATACGGCGACGAGCTTTCGCCGATCCACTCGTCGATGTCGCGGACGTCGAGCAGTGCGATGCCGGGCTTGCCGACGGCGGCGAGCATGGTCTTGGCGTCGATCAGGATGTCGCCCGCTTCCGGCACGATCGAGAACGAGGCCTTCACCGGCGACGGCACGTCCGTGGTGACCGGGAGGCCTGCGGCCGCCCACGCGTCATAGCCGCCATGCAGCACTTTCACCTTGGGATAGCCGAGCATGGTCAGCAGATAGTAGCCGCGGCAGGACTGGCCGAAGCCTGAATTCATCGACTGTTCGTAGATGACGGCCGTCTCCTTGCCCGAAAGCCCGGCGGCACCGAACGCATCGGCGAATTTCGTCTTCAGTTCGGCAATGCCTTCCGGTGTCGAGGTGGCCAGATACGTAAAGATCTCGTGGACATTGACGGCGCCGGGAAGATGCCCCGCGCCATAGGCTTCGGGATTGCGGGTGTCGATGATGACACACGGCTCGGTCTTGAGGAATTCCGCGAGTTCGCCGGCAGTAATCAGAACGTCCGTCATGGCAGGCCTCTCCTGGGTTTTATGGTTGCGGGGTCGGGTCGAAACGGAAACTCCTAGCGCTCGTCGCCGGCCAGCATCTTGCGCAGCTGCTTGGTGGCGGGGGTGACGATGGCGACGAAATAGGCTTCGCGCAGCCGGCGCTGGGCGCGGTGGCTCTTCAGATAGCCGCGTGCGCCGCAATGCAGCATCGCGGCATGCGCGGCGGCCACGCTGGCGTCGCCGGCGCGCAGCCGCAGCGCCACCACGCGCCGCCAGAAACTGTCGTCGGCATTGTAGGGGTCGCTCGCCAGCGCCATCGCCTCCTTCTCGAACTCGGCATGGAGTTCGCGGAACTGCGCGGGTTGTTGCGGCAGATAACGGTTGACGTGGCCGAGCGGCGCGTCGACCTCGTCCATGATCTGGATGCAGTCCTTGATCAGGCCGAGCGCCATGCCGGCCTGCAGCAGGATGAAGCCGGCGCGGATCTTCTTCACGAACGGCCCGGCTGGTTCGGCGAGGATCAGTTCATCCGGCACGAACACGTCGCGGAACTGCACGCCATAGGTGCCGGTGCCGTCCATCGCGAGGAACGGCTTGCAGGGCTGCAAGGTGATGTCGGGGTTGGCGCAGTCGGCCAGGAACATGACGATCCCGCCGGCCTCGTCCTCAAAAATCGTGCCGAAGTAATGATCCGCGCCCAGATTGGACACCCACGGCAACGCGCCGCGCACGATGTAGCCGCCCTCGACCTTGCGGCCTTTCAGCTTGAGCTTCTCGATGCCGAAGAAGCTCTTCATCGGGTTCGACAGTCCGGTGCCGCCGAGAATTTTGCCGCTGGCGAACTTGTCGGCGAATTTGGCTTTCAGCGCCGGGTTATCGGAATTCGCCGCGTACCAGACCAGCGTGTTCTGGCACCACGCCATGAACGCCGTCGCGCCGCAGACCTCGCCGATGGATGCGATCGATTGAATGGCGCAGCGCAGATCGGCTGCGCCATTCACGGGCATGTGGCTGCCCCACGCGCCGGCTTCGCCGAATTTTCGAAGCAGCGCGTCCGGATAGAGCGTGCCCTCGTCGATCGCGGCGACATGGGGGGCGAGTTCTTTGCGCGCGATCGCCGCGACCTGGTCGGCGATCGACACCGATGACGGGGTTTCGTCGTCGTTCGCGCGCCGGGATACTGCCAGTGAACCCATCAAACCCTCCACATCCCAATCGCGTACCTCGTGCCCGAGGCCCTACGCGGTGACTTCGAGATTGACCGGCCGGGTGAACGTATTGGCCACCGGCGACCATTTCTGCACGTGGGCCACCAGCGCATCGATCTCGCTCTTCGGGATGCCCTCGCATTCCATGTCGACCTTGACGCGGACATCCGTGAAGCCGACCGGTTTTTCGCTGACGTCGCCGGTGCCCCAGACGGCGGTGATGTTGAGGTCGCCTTCCAGTTCGAGTTCGAGCTTGTTGACGATCCAGCCGCGATGCACGGCGTTGGCGTGCAGGCCGACCGCGAGGCAGGAGCCGAGCGCGGCCAAGGAGGCCTCCGACGGATTGGGCGCGGTGTCGTCGCCGAGCAGCCCCGGCGGCTCGTCGACGATGTAGGGCGCGAGGTTGCGGATGTAGTTGGCGTGGCGGAACTTGCCCTCCGCCACCGTCTTGCACTTCAAGGTCTTGATGACCTTCGGATTGGCCTTGCCGTTGGCGATGAGCTGTTCCAGCCCGTTTTTGTCGATAGGCGCCAAGCAGCCCGTGAGCACCGTTTTTTGAGCAACCGCGGTCATCTTTTCTCTCCCTAGGGTAGGATACCGAACGTTCTGTTTCCTGCATGGATCGTGCCAGACCCGGCCTAAATCAAAAGCCGAACGTCTCTCGCCGCTTAGCGATGGTTGCACGGAGATTGGTCGGCGCCGTCCTGCACAGCCGCGAAGCAATTGCTGCACGGAGCGATTATTTTCCGCGCAAAGATGCGGCTCGACGAATGCACTTGATGATTGCGCGTCGGTCCGTTTAACTGGCGCGCATGGGCAGATCGGTTCCGAAGAAGAAGAAGGCGTCCATCGGCGGCGACGAAGACTCCGCCCGCGCGCGCCTGCTCGGCGCGGCGACAAACCTGTTCTGCCGTTACGGCATCAACGCCACCGGGATCGACGCCATCATCGACGAGGCCGGCACCGCCAAGACCACGCTCTACAAATTGTTCGGCTCCAAGACCAACCTCGTCAACGCCGTACTGGAAAGCGAAGGCAAGGCGTGGCGCGAATGGTTCATCGGCGCGATCGAGGACGGCGGCGGCGACGCGCAGACCAAGCTGAAGCGAATCTTTCCGGCGCTGAAGAAATGGTTCGCCGAAGAGCGCTTCTACGGCTGCCCCTTCATCAACGCGGTCGCCGAGCACGACAAGGACGCCAAGGCGTTCCGCAACATCGCGCTACGGCACAAGAAGGTGGTGCTGGCGCATATCGAAAAGCTGGCCGCCGAAATGGGCGCCGCCGAGCCGCAAATGCTGGCGCATCAACTCGCACTGTTGATCGACGGCGCCATCGTCGCCGCCATGGTGTCGCGCGATCCCGGCGTGGCCGATACCGCGGGGCTGGCGGCGGGTAATCTGTTCGAGCCAGCGAAAGTGAAGAAGCCGAAGCGCACGGGCGCGGGCGAACAGCTCGTCGCGGTGTAGCTGGCATAGCCACTCGTCATGTCCGGCCTTGTGCCGGGCATCCACGTCTTGCTTTCTTTTCGTGAAGACAAAGGACGTGGATGGCCGGGACAGGCCCGGCCATGACGAAAAAGACGTCATCCCGAGGTGCGAACCTTGCGGTGGATTTGCACCGCAGCGTCGCAGGGTGAGCAAAGCGTCCGCCGCAGTTCGCAGAGCGAAGGCGGAGAGCGTGCCCACCATCTGTCGTCGAGCACGCCTCGAAAGGGTGGGCATGTCGCTTGCGCTCCTCCGCCCACCTGCGATTCATCGGAGCATCGACGCTCGAACCTCATCCTGAGGAGCATCGCGAAGCGATGCGTCTCGAAGGATGGGCCGCGGGCTCTCATGGTTCGAGACGGCGCGAAGCGCCTCCTCACCATGCGGATCTGACAGGTGCGATCGCCCCTACTTCAGCGCATCTGCGACCTTGGCGATCCCGGCCAGCGCGCACACCTCGTCCTTCTCGCCGCCCGGCGCGCCGGACACGCCGACCCCGCCGATCACCTCGCTGCCGGCCTTGATCGGCACGCCGCCGCCGACCGCCACCGTGTTCGGGATCTGCTTGAGATAGGCATTGGCCGGATCCGACGTCAGCTTCATGAATTCCAGCGAGGTCTGCCCGCGCGTGCGCGAGGTGTAGGCCTTGAGCCGGCCGAACTCCATGGTGTGGGGATTGGTGCCGTCGCCACGCACCGAAGCGGCGACATTGCCGGCCTTGTCGACGATCACGACCGAAACCTTGTAACCGTCCTTGGTGCACTGCTCGAGCGTGCCCTGGATGATGGCAAGCGCCATCGCCATCGAGACATTCTTCTCGACCTGCGGGGCCTGCGCCAGCGCGGGCGAGGTAGCGAGCACGGATAGGGATGTAAGAACGGCAAGACGAACACGACGCATGATAGAAGCCTCCCATGGGGTTACGTTGTCCCGCCACGTTGAACCCTCGCCCGCCCCGATTAATCCCCGACCGGCCGACGAAATTCATACGGCAACGCCGCCGGCCTGTTGGAGAGGTTCTAACCGCCCACGGGCAGGCTCGCTTCCAGCCGCGCCAGTTCGGCCGCGAGATCGGCCTCGACGTCGCCGACCCGCATCTCGACCACGCGGTAGTCGCGCGCCTCCAGCCACGCCTTCCGCGCGGCGCGGTCGGCCACGATCGCCTCCGACTCGCCCGCATTGACCAGTTCGATCGCGAGGCGATGCACGAAGGAGACGAAGTCGGGAATGTGGCGGCCGACCGGCGTCTGGCGCTTGAACTGGCCGGCAAACCGGCGGTCGCGGGTCAATGCCTGCCACAGGATCCGCTCGGCGTCGGTCGGATTCCGCCGCAACAGCCGCGCGAGTCCCCGCACGGTCGAACTGTCCCCCGGCGCCGCCGGCCCCTGCCCGTGTTCTGCCAGCAGCGCCCGCAGCCGTGTCGCCTGTTCGCCGTCCAGCACGCCGCCCTTGGCCGGCCCCTTGCGGCCCTCGGCGATGGCCATCACCACGCCGTGCAGCGTGTGCATGTCCTGCTTGGTCGGGTCCATGCGTGTAAAGATGTTGCGCAGGTTGACCAGCATGGTCTCGCGCTTTTCGCGCGGGCGCAGAAACTCCACCTTGTCGAGCTCGCGCACCAGATTGTCGAAGAACGCCTGCATCTGGTGCTGCGACGCCGGCTCCGAGCGTTCCGGCATCGCGAACGGCAAGGCGCCGCCGGTCGAATGCTTGAACCACTCATAGCCGACCAGCAGCACCGCCTGCGCGAGATTCAGCGACGCAAAGCCCGGATTGACCGGAAAGGTGATGATCCGGTTGGCGAGCGCGACCTCCTCGTTCTGCAGGCCGTAGCGCTCGCGGCCGAACAGGATACCAGCGCCGCCGCCCGCCCCGACATGGGCGACGATCTCGGCGGCGGCTCGCTCGGGCCCGACCACCGGCTTGGCCTGGTCATGGGCGCGGGCCGTGGTGGCGAACAATAGCGTGAGATCGGCGACCGCCTGCTCGACGGTCTCGAACAGTTCGGCCCGCTCCAGGATGTGGTCGGCCCCGGCCGCAGCCCGCTGCGCGGCGATGTTCGGCCAGCCATCGCGCGGGTTGACGATCCGCAGCCGCGACAGCGCGAAATTCCCCATCGCGCGCGCGGCCATGCCGATATTCTCGCCAAGCTGCGGCTCGACGAGGATCACGACGGGCCCGGCCAACTCCAAACCAGCCTTGGTCTTATCGGTGCCGGACATTCCCGCGTTCGCCCTCTGATGACGCCTGAGCAGCCATACTCAAAGCTGAAGAATTCCTTAAGGACCGGATGTGGCTGGCCACCGGGCCGTCGCAGGCGAGGAGCGGAAATCCCAGTCCGCGCGCCGGCTTAGTAGCGTTTCCGCCACTTCGTTCAAAGCCTCAATAGATCTCCCCGGGACGGTGCGCGCCCGCGGCCTGCCGGCCCCGGCAACGCGGGCCGCATTCCGACCTAGTAAATGGGCTGAAACTGCATAACGGCTTGGCTTTCGTCGGCCGGGTTGCAGTGCTATAGCCCGCTTGTAATCACTCCACGCCGCCCCGTCAGGCGGTTTTCCGAGAAAAAGGCCCGTTCCACATGGCAAAAATCAAGGTGTCGAACCCCGTCGTCGAACTCGATGGCGACGAGATGACCCGGATCATCTGGCAGTACATCAAGGACAAGCTGATCAACCCGTTCCTGGATGTCGAGCTGTTGTACTTCGACCTTGGAATGGAATATCGCGACCAGACCAACGACCAGGTCACGATCGACGCCGCCAACGCGATCAAGAAGGTCGGCGTCGGCGTCAAATGCGCAACCATCACCCCCGATGAAGCCCGGGTGAAGGAATTCAACCTGAAGGAGATGTGGAAGTCGCCCAATGGCACCATCCGCAACATCCTCGGCGGCTGCATCTTCCGCGAGCCGATCATCTGCAAGAACGTGCCGCGCCTCGTCCCCGGCTGGACCAAGCCGATCATCATCGGCCGCCACGCCTATGGCGACCAGTACCGCGCCACCGACATCAAGTTCCCCGGCAAGGGAACGCTGTCGATGAAGTTCGTCGGCGAAGACGGCACCGTGATCGAGAAGGAAGTGTTCAAGACGCCGGGCGCCGGCGTCGCGATGGAAATGTACAATCTCGATGATTCCATCATCGACTTCGCCCGTGCCTCGTTCAATTATGGCCTGCTGCGCAACTACCCGGTCTATCTCTCGACCAAGAACACGATCCTCAAGGTCTATGACGGCCGCTTCAAGGACATCTTCCAGGACGTGTTCGACCGCGAGTTCAAGAAGGAGTTCGAGGCCAAGCGGCTGACCTACGAACACCGCCTGATCGACGACATGGTGGCGTCGGCGCTGAAATGGTCCGGCGGCTACGTCTGGGCCTGCAAGAACTACGATGGCGACGTGCAGTCGGACACGGTGGCGCAGGGCTACGGCTCGCTCGGCCTGATGACCTCGGTGCTGTTGACGCCCGACGGCCAGACGGTGGAAGCCGAAGCCGCGCATGGCACGGTGACCCGCCACTACCGCGAGCACCAGAAGGGCAAGGAGACCTCGACCAACTCGATCGCGTCGATCTTCGCCTGGACCCGCGGCCTCGCGCACCGCGCCAAGCTCGACAACAACCCGCAGCTGGCGAAATTCGCCGACACGCTGGAGAAGGTCTGCGTCGCGACCGTCGAGGACGGCTACATGACCAAGGACCTCGCGCTGCTGGTCGGCGCCGACCAGCGCTGGCTGTCCACGACCGGCTTCCTCGACAAGGTATCCGACAACCTCGCCAAGGCGATGGCGGCATAAGCCGCCGTTCGCAATTCCCTTCCATATTCATGGCGAGGGCAGAGCGACGAACGATCCATCTCCGCTGGGGGCTTGATGGATCGTTTGCCGCCTGTCACCGGGCGCGTCGGTGCGACCGCCGGCTCGCTTTGCTACAGACCTGAACGACGGAGCATCAAGGTGTCGTCCCCCAAGAAATTCCTGTTCAACAACTTCCTTTTCAAGAATGTGCTTTTCAAGAACGCCGTTTTGATCGCAACCTTCCTCATCGGCTCGCTGGCCGGCGCGGCCGCCCAGAACGCGATCCCCGACGCGATCGCGGCTCCCGGTGAGACCGCCATCCTCAAGCTGCATGCCGAAGGCGCGCAGGTTTACGAGTGCAAGAGCGGGACGGATGGCGCCCTCACCTGGGCCTTCCGCGAACCGATCGCGACCCTGTTCCAGGACGGCAAGACGGTCGGCCGTCACTACGCCGGACCGAGCTGGGAAGTGGGCGACGGCAGCGCCATCGTCGGCCAGGTCGCCGGGACATCGCCGGGGTCGGTCGCCATGGATATACCCTGGCTGAAGCTGACGGTGACGTCGAAACGCGGCACCGGCGTGCTCAGCCCGGTGACGACGGTGCAGCGGATCAACACGGTCGGTGGAAAGCTGGCCGGCGCCTGCTACAAGGCGGGAACCTATGAGAGCGTGCCCTACGCGGCCGACTATGTCTTCCTCAAGAAGGGCTGACACGAGTCGGCCATCGGTAGAGCGTGAGCGGAAATCGTAGCCCGTCACGAGCGAAACGACATGCGGGACGCCGCGGACGCCGGACCCGCATATCGCAAGGGCTCATGCGGGCTGCAGGGGGCGACGGACCGGAGGTCAACGATGCTGTTCATGGTGATCGAGCGCTTCAAGAACCAGGACCCCATCCCGGTCTACCGACGCGTCCGCGATCCCGGCATCACATTCCCCGAAGGCCTGACCTATGTCGGGAGCTGGATCGAGCCGAATTTCGACCGCTGCTTCCAGCTGATGGAATGCGACGACCTGCGGCTGCTGCAGGAGTGGGTGCTCGCCAACAACCGCGATCTCGGCATGACCTTCGAGATCGTGCCCGTGGTGCCGAGCAAGGAAACGCGGGAAGTCGTGGCGCCGTTCCTGGACCAGACATAAAGCGCGTACCCATAAGAACCCGAAGGTGGGCGTCCGTCGAGATGTCGGCCTAATCCTGAAACGCACATCACTCAGTAAGGTTGGCAGGGTCCGCCTTGGGCCAAAAGCGGAAGTCGAGTAGCCCGTCATGCGCGCAGCGACATGCGGGACCGGTGCCCGCGCCATCCCGCATGTCGCTGCGCTCATGCAGCCTACGATCCTGCCACCAAGATGTCCTCCGCATTCGCGCCCACATTCACTGCAGGGACACCCCGTCCCGCCGAAGGCCGAAACGCGACAAAGCGCTGATCATTCCGCAAGGCCGGCAATTTCGGGCGATGCGCCGGCGGGCGAGGCATCGAAGGATGTAAAGCATCGAAACTTGATGTGAGTTGCCGACGACGTCGCAAACCGGATAGCTTGACGGGAAAGCCGCATGCTATCCGATCACGGTTCGGTCGGCTCGCGGCGGGGCAGCCAGGCGGCCCGTACGCGAGCGGGTGGCTCGGCGCGCCGCCGATCAGCATTGAAAGCTCCGGATGCATCGCGCCATTATCTTCGACTTCGACGGCGTCATCGCCGACAGCGAGGTGCTGTCGAATACCACGCTGGCCGAGATCATAACCGAACTCGGCGTGCCGACCACGCTCGACGACGCTTACCGCGACTATATGGGCAAGCGCTTTCACGAGGTGATCGCGGCGATCGAGCAGGCGCTGGGCCGCAGCCTGCCGGACGGTTTTGCCGACGATTACCAGCGCCGCACGCTGGCGCGGTTTCGCAGCGAGCTGCGCGCGATCGAGGGCGTGCGCGATTTCATTGCGCGGTTTTCGGCCCTGCCGCGATGCATCGCGTCATCGTCATCGCCGGATCGCCTGGCGCTGTGTCTCGAAGTCCTCGGGATGGAGGCGCTGTTCGAAGGCCGCGTGTTCAGCGCCTCGCTGGTGGCCCGCGGCAAGCCGCATCCGGACATCTTCCTGCACGCTGCGGCCGCGATTGGTGTGCCGCCCGACCAATGCATCGTCATAGAAGACAGCGCCGGCGGCGTGATCGCGGCGCGGGCCGCCGGGGCGACGGTGATCGGCCTGCTGGCGGCCGGCCACATCCGCGACGGCCACGCCGCGGTGCTGACCGGGGCCGGCGCGCACTACGTGGTCGACAGCTTCATGGACGCCGAGACGATCGTCGACAACCTGGTGCGAACAGAGGCGTGCGCGGATTGAACGTTCTGGCCAAGACCTCGATGGAGCAAAGATGAAAGGCGAGCGTCCTCCGGTCCTGGCGCATCAGCGCTTTGCCGCCGACCGCGAAAATTTCGCCGGTCTCGATCTCGCCGCGCGGTTCGATCGCATCGTGCGGACAAATTTGTGGGGCGCCGAAACATCAGCCTCCGGCCTCGGGTCCGAAGTGACCGCCGCGGCCGCTGTGATCGAAGCCTTGCCGGACCTGCTGCGACGGCACGGCGTGCGCTCGCTGCTCGATGCTCCCTGCGGCGACGCCGGCTGGATCACGGATTGCGTCCGCGGGATCGACTACACCGGCGTCGACATCGTGCCGTCGCTGATCGCCGCCAACACGCTGCGTGCCCGGCGTGGCGACATCGCCGGACGATTTCTCGTCGCCGATCTCACCCGGGATCCCCTGCCCCGCGCCGATCTCATCCTGTGCCGCGACTGCCTCGTCCATCTCGGCTTCAGCCACATCCGATCCGCCGTGGCCCGGTTTCGCGAGAGCGGCGCGAAATGGCTGCTGGCCACGACCTTTCCCGAATGGGACGTCAACGCCGATTGCGAAGACGGCGACTGGCGCGCCCTCAACCTGCAACGCGCGCCGTTCGATTGGCCGGCTCCAACCGAACTGATCAACGAACGCTGTGACGAAGGCGACGGCGGCTGGCGTGACAAGAGCCTTGGGCTGTGGCGGCTTGCCGATATCCGCTGAGGTCAACATCGGGAGCTCATGATGCCCGTTGTCCGCAATGTCGCATTCGCACTGCTGGTGTCGTCCGCGTCAGTTCCGAGCGCCTCGGCGGGACGCCACCCTGCAGGACCCGGTTGGGAGCCCATCGATGGCAGTTAGCTGGTGCCCGCATGAGCTCTTGCGATATGCGGGACCGGTGCTTGCGTCACCCCGCATGTCGCTGCGCTCATGCAGGGCTACGCCTCTGAGGCGGACGAGTTGCTCAGCGCATTCCCTGGAGCGTTCCGCGCTAGTCCCTTTCCGCCTGCGCGATCTCCGCCGGCGCGAGGTCGCCCTTCAACAGTTCGGCCGTATCGGCCAGCCGCGCCTCGGCGGTGTCCTTCACATGGGCGGCGAGATCGGGCAGCCGCTCGATCAGCGCGTGGAAATCCTGCGCATCCAGCGCCAGCAATTTTGTTTTCCGGAGCGCGGTCACCGTACCGCTGCGCTTGGTCCGGTGCAGCAGCGCGATCTCGCCGAAGAACGCGCCGTTCGACAGTCGTACCCGCTGGTTCGGCAGCTCGATCTCGACCTCGCCCGCGGTGATGAAATACATCGACGACGCCGGATCGCCGCGCCGCACCAGCACCTCGCCGGCCTCGATCGCCTGCGCGCGCAACAGCCGCATCACGTCGATGATCTCGGAGGCGCCGAGATGCGCGAACAGCGGCACCCGCGCCAGCATCGCCCAGGTGACGATGAAGTCGCGGCGCCGTACTTCATCGGTAAAGGCGCGCGAGACGATCGCGACCGGCAGCGCGATCATCGCGAAACCGACCACGATGGCGAACACCGACACGACCTTGCCGAGCGGCGTGACCGGCACCACGTCGCCATAGCCGACGGTGCCGAGCGTGACGATCGCCCACCACATCGCCTGCGGGATGGTGCCGAACTTGTCGGGCTGCACGTTGCGCTCGATGGCGTAGAGCAGCGTCGCGAACAGCAGCACCGCGCCGGTCAGGATCACGAGACAGCCGAACAGCGTGCGGCGCTCGGCGTGCAGCGCCGACAGCAGCGAGCGCAGCGCCGGCGAATAGCGCACCAGTTTCATGAACGGCAGCATGCCGAACAGCATCAGCGCGTGGCGGTCGCCCGCGGCCAGCGCGACCGCCGAGGGCAGGAACGCCATCAGGTCGATGATGCCGAGCGTGGAGAAAGCGTATTCCAGCCGTGCCCGCTCCGGCGACACCGCGCGCAGCGAATGCCCGACCACGCTCCACAGCCGCGCCAGATATTCCAGCGCAAACGCGACAACGGCCAGGACTTCGATCGAAGTGAACAGCCGGCCATACGCCGCATCGAATTCCGGCACCGAGGCCAGAATCATCGCCAGCACGTCGAGCACGATGATGGCGACGATCAGCCGGGCAAAGCGCGCGCCGACCGAATGCGGCAGGTGGTCGTGTTCGAGCAGTTCGTAGACCCGGTCCCGGAGATCCGGGTCGGTGATCGCGCGTTTACCCGGAACGGTGGCCACGTTCGATTGTCTCCGTCAGCAGGCAAGCTCGCGGCGCGCTCGCTTACCTCCTTCGCCCCGCCCTTCGCGGGGAGAGGGCTGGGGTCAGGGCTGCCTCCGCAAATTCGAAAGTGCGCCGAGACTCCCCCTCACCCGGATTGCTACGCAATCCGACCTCTCCCCGCAAGCGGGGCGAGGTAAGGGAGGCTTCGCCTCAGGCCAATCACGCCCCCGCCATCGCCTGCTCGATCGCCGACAGCGCGGCGTTCGCCTTGGCGCCGTCGGGGCCGCCGGCCTGCGCCATGTCGGGCCGGCCGCCGCCGCCCTTGCCGCCGAGCGCTTCAGAACCCTTGCGCACCAGTTCGACCGCGTTGAAGCGCGCCGTGAGATCGGACGTGACGCCGACCACGATGCCGGCCTTGCCGTCCTCGGTAACGCCGACGATCGCGACCACGCCGGAGCCGATCTGCTTCTTGCCGTCGTCGACCAGGCTCTTCAAGTCCTTGGTCTCGACGCCCTCGACCGCGCGCGCCATTAGTTTCACGCCACCGGCCTCGCGGATGCCCGCGGCCGCGCCATTGCCGGCCGACGCCCCGCCGCCCATCGCCAGCTTCTTGCGCGCGTCGGAGAGGTCGCGCTCCAGTCTCTTGCGCTCTTCCATCAGGGCTGCGATGCGGGCCGGCATCTCGTCGACGGAAGTGCGCAGTTCGGAGGCCGCGTGCTTTGCCAGCGCCATCGTGTCGTTGGCGAATTTGCGGGCATGGCGGCCGGTCAGCGCCTCGATGCGCCGCACGCCGGAAGCCACCGCGCTTTCCGCGGTCACCGAGATCAGCCCGATATCACCGGTGCGCCTGACATGGGTGCCGCCGCACAATTCGACCGACCAGCCGAGCGCATTCTGCCCGTGCTCGCGGGCCTGCCGGCCCATCGAGACCACGCGAACCTCGTCGCCGTATTTCTCGCCGAACAGCGCGCGGGCGCCGGCTTCGCGGGCGTCATCGACGCCCATCAGCCGCGTCGTCACCTCGTCGTTCTCGAGCACCACCTCGTTGGCGATGTCCTCGATGCGCGCCAGTTCTTCCGCCGTGATCGGTTTCGGATGCACGAAGTCGAAGCGCAACCGATCCGGCGCCACCAGCGAGCCGCGCTGGGCGATGTGATCGCCGAGCACCTGCCGCAGCGCCTCGTGCAGCAGATGCGTCGCCGAGTGATGGGCGCGGATCGAGGAACGCCTGATATGATCGACCTCAAGCTGCAGCGGCGTGCCGACCTTCAGCGTGCCCTGCTCCACCGTGCCGACATGGACGAACAGGTCGCCGGCCTTCTTCTGCGTATCCGTGACGCGGAACTTGACGCCCTCGCCGGTCAGCACCCCGGTGTCGCCGACCTGGCCGCCGGACTCCGCATAGAACGGCGTCTGGTTCAGCACGATCGATCCGCTCTCGCCAGCCTTCAGGCTGTCGGCATCCTTGCCGTCCCTGACCAGCGCCGTGACCACGCCCTCGGCGCTCTCGGTGTCGTAGCCGAGGAATTCGGTGGCGCCGAGCTTTTCGCGCAGCGGAAACCAGATCGTCTCGCTCGCCGCATCGCCAGAGCCGGCCCACGACGCCCGCGCCTTTTCGCGCTGCCGCTCCATCGCGTCCGTGAACGACGCCTGGTCGACGCTGATGCCGCGCGATTTCAGCGCGTCCTGGGTCAGATCCAGCGGGAAACCATAGGTGTCGTACAGCGTGAACGCGGTGTCGCCGTCGAACATGTCGCCCTTCTTCAGCCCGGCGCTCTTTTCGTCGAGAATCGCAAGCCCGCGCGACAGCGTCTTGCGGAACCGCGTCTCTTCCAGCCGCAGCGTTTCCTCGATCAGCTTTTCGGCGCGCACCAGGTCCGGATAGGCCTGCCCCATCTCGCGCACCAGCGCCCAGACCAGCCGGTGCATCAACGGCTCGGAAGCGCCGAGCAGCTGCGCATGCCGCATCGCGCGACGCATGATCCGCCGCAGCACATAGCCGCGGCCCTCGTTCGAGGGCAGCACGCCGTCGGCGACCAGAAATGCCGAGGAGCGCAGATGGTCAGCGATGACGCGGAACGAGGCGACGTTCTCTTCACTCGGCCCGCGCCCGAGCGCCGACGCCGTGGCGTCGATCAGATGGCGGAACAAATCGGTCTCGAACACGCTGTCGACGCCCTGCAGGATGGCCGCCATGCGCTCCAGCCCCATGCCGGTGTCGATCGAGGGACGCGGCAGCGCGACGCGCTCCTCCTTCGTCACCTGCTCGAACTGCATGAAGACGAGATTCCAGAACTCCAGAAAACGGTCGCCGTCCTCCTCCGGGCTGCCGGGCGGCCCGCCCCAGATATGCTCGCCGCGGTCGATGAAGATTTCCGAGCACGGCCCGCACGGGCCGGTGTCGCCCATCGCCCAGAAATTGTCCGACGTGGCGATGCGGATGATGCGGTCGTCGGAGAAGCCCGCGATGTTCTTCCAGTGCTTCGCGGCCTCGTCATCGTCGTGATAGATCGTGACGAGCAGCTTGTCCTTCTTCAGCCCGTATTCTTTCGTGATCAGGTTCCAGGCCAGCTCGATCGCGCGTTCCTTGAAATAGTCGCCGAACGAGAAATTGCCGAGCATCTCGAAGAAGGTCAGATGCCGCGCGGTGTAGCCGACATTGTCGAGGTCGTTGTGCTTGCCGCCGGCGCGCACGCATTTCTGCGAGGTGGTGGCGCGCTGGTAGGGCCGCTTCTCGACGCCGGTGAAGACGTTCTTGAACTGCACCATGCCGGCATTGGTGAACATCAGCGTCGGATCGTTGCGCGGCACCAGCGGCGACGAGGCAACCGCCTCGTGGCCGTTCGCCGCGAAGAAATCCAGAAATTTCGACCTGATCTCGTTGACGCCGCTCATGTTCATCCAATCGAAAACGGGGGCCCGTCAGGCGGCAACCAGCCTTTAACCTTCCGGCGCAACGCTTTTAGACAAGGCGGCCTGCACTGTCCAGAAATGTCCAGAAACTGTGCAGCCTGATCATGGGGTTGCCGCAGCACACACATTGGGCGGCACTTCCCGTTGATAATGCTGCAGCTGCGTTGACAGGCTTGACCGGGCTGTGGTTCTTATCCATCTGTTCGACGTCACGTCGGGAGAGACCGGCTTCAGCGCCGGCGCCGAAGGAGCAACCGCCCCGGAAACTCTCAGGCAAACGGACCCTCGTGACGCACTGACATCTGGAAAGTGACGCCGGGCCTTTGGCTCCAGGCGCCCGCCGACGGGATAATACTCTCAGGCACAGCGACAGATGGGGCTTTCTTTGGGTTTTTCGGGGGCTGGTCCCCGAAACCCCTGAGGGTCCCTGGATGCTGGCGCGCGACGATTCTCCGCTCAAACGCACCCCGTTGCACGCGCTCCATGTGGCGCGCGGCGGCAAGCTGGTTCCGTTCGCCGGCTACGAGATGCCGGTGCAATACCCGCCCGGCGTGCTGAAGGAGCATCTGCATACGCGCTGCGCCGCCGGGCTGTTCGACGTCTCGCATATGGGCCAGATCGCGCTGCGTCCCAAATCCGGCAAGGTCGAGGACGCCGCGCTGGCGCTGGAGCGGCTGGTGCCGCAGGACATCGTCGCGGTTGCGCCGGGACGGCAGCGCTACGCCCAGTTCACCAATGAGGACGGCGGCATTCTCGATGATTTGATGGTGGCGAATTTCGGCGACCATCTGTTCCTGGTAGTCAACGCCGCCTGCAAGGCCGCGGACGAAGCGCATCTGCGCGCGCATCTGTCCGGGAGCTGCGTCATCGATTCGCTCGCCGACCGCGCGCTGATCGCGCTGCAGGGGCCGAAAGCCGAATCGGCGCTGGCGAAAATGTCGGCTGATGTCGCCGCGATGCGGTTCATGGATACCGGACCGCGCAAGGTCGCCGGCATCGACTGCTTCGTCTCGCGCTCCGGCTATACCGGCGAGGACGGTTTTGAGATTTCGGTCCCTGCTGCGCAAGCGGAAACGCTGGTGACGGCGCTGCTCGATAATCCGGACGTGCTGCCGATCGGCCTCGGCGCGCGCGACAGCCTGCGGCTGGAGGCCGGGCTCTGCCTCTACGGCCACGACATCGACACCACGACGACGCCGGTCGAGGGCGCGCTGGGATGGTCGGTGCAGAAGAGCCGCCGCGTCGGCGGCGCCCGCGCCGGCGGTTTTCCCGGCGCGGACAAGATTCTCTCGCAGTTCGAAACGGGCGCGTCGCGCCGCCGCGTCGGCCTGCGCGCGCAGGGTCGCGCGCCGGTGCGCGAGGGTGCGGTGCTGTTCGCGGACGCCGCGTCCAGCGAGCCGATCGGCAAGGTCACGTCGGGCGGTTTTGGTCCGAGCCTCAATGCGCCGGTGGCGATGGGTTATTTGCCGACATCGCTTTCCGCCATCGGCACGTCCGTCTTTGCCGAGGTGCGCGGCCAGCGCCTGCCGCTGGAAGTCGCCGCCATGCCCTTCGTTCCCAACACCTACAAGCGCTGAGGATATTTCATGACGACGTTGTTCACTTCAGATCACGAATGGCTCCGCATCGAGGGCGACGTCGCCACCATCGGCATCACCGATTATGCGCAGACCCAGCTCGGCGACGTCGTGTTCGTCGAACTGCCGAAGGTCGGCCGCGCGCTGAAGAAGGCCGAGGCCGCCGCGGTGGTGGAATCCGTGAAAGCCGCCTCCGACGTCTACGCGCCGATCTCGGGCGAAGTCATCGAGGTCAACGAGGCGGTCGTCGCCGAACCCGCGCTGGTCAATTCCGACGCCGACGGCAAGGCCTGGTTCTTCAAGCTCAGGATCGCCGACAAGGGCGAACTCGGCGGCATGATGGACGAGGCCGCCTACAAGGCCCACACGGCGTGAGTACCAAAGGCAAATTTTCCGCGGTCATGGCCGGGCTAAAGCGCGAAGCGCGTCTTCGCGCAGATGTCCCGGCCATCCACGTCCTTCTGCCGCCAACGCAGGACGTGGATGCCCGGGACAAGCCCGGGCATGACGGAGTAATTATTTTTCGCTCTGTGACGAGGCTCCCATGAACGCGCCGCTGAAGACGACTAGTGAAGCCGCCACCGATTTCGTCCGCCGCCACATCGGGCCCTCGCCCCGCGACATCGCCGCGATGCTGGAGAGCGTCGGCGCGAAAAGCCTCGGCGAGCTGATGAGCCAGACGCTGCCGGCGTCGATCCGGCAGAAGGCGCCGCTCGATCTCGGCCGCGCGCTCAGCGAGACCGAGGCGCTGGCGCACATGCGCGAGCTCGCCGCGCAGAACGACGTCTTCACCTCGCTGATCGGCACCGGCTATTCCGGCACCATCCTGCCCGCGGTGATCCAGCGCAACATCCTGGAAAACCCGGCCTGGTACACCGCCTACACGCCGTACCAACCCGAGATCAGCCAGGGCCGGCTGGAAGCGCTATTCAACTTCCAGACCATGATTTCTGACCTCACCGGGCTCGACGTCGCCAACGCCTCGCTGCTCGACGAAGGTACGGCGGCGGCCGAAGCGATGGCGCTGGCGGAGCGTTCGTCGCAGGTGAAGACGAAGGCGTTCTTCGTCGACAGGGACGTGCATCCGCAGACGCTCGCCGTGCTGCGCACCCGCGCCGAACCGCTCGGCTGGACGCTGATCGTCGGCGATCCCCTCGCCGATCTGGACGGCGCTGAAGTGTTCGGCGGCCTGCTGCAATATCCGGGCAGTTCGGGCGCGGTGCGCGACGTGCGGCCCGCGATCGCGGCGCTGAAGGCCAAAGGCGCGCTCGCCGTCATGGCCGCCGATCTCTTGGCGCTGACGCTGATCGCCTCGCCCGGCGAACTCGGCGCCGACATCGCCATCGGCTCGGCGCAGCGCTTTGGCGTACCGATGGGCTATGGCGGCCCGCACGCCGCCTACATGTCGGTGCGCGATACGCTGAAGCGTTCGCTGCCCGGCCGCCTCGTCGGTCTCTCGGTGGATTCGCGCGGCGCACCAGCCTATCGCCTCGCGCTGCAGACCCGCGAGCAGCATATCCGCCGCGAAAAGGCCACGTCCAACATCTGCACCGCGCAGGTGCTGCTGGCGGTGATCGCCTCGATGTACGCGGTCTATCACGGCCCCGAAGGACTGACGCATATCGCGCGCACGGTGCATCGCCGCGCGGCGGTGCTGGCGGCGGGGCTGGCCAAGCTCGGCTTTGCGCCGCAGGCGCCGGCGTTCTTCGATACGGTGACGACAGCAGTCGGCGCCGAGCAGAACGAGATCGTGGCGCGTGCGCTCACGGAGAAGATCAATCTGCGGATCATCGACGGCGCGCTCGGCATCGCCGTCGACGAGACCACGACGACCGCGACCGTCGAAGCGGTATGGCGCGCCTTCGGCGGCAAGCTGTCCTATGCGGAGATCGAACTGACCGCGCGCGAAACGCTGCCGCCGGCGCTGAAGCGCGACAGCGCATTCCTCACCCATCCGGTGTTCCACACCCACCGTTCCGAGACCGAACTGCTGCGCTACATGCGCAAGCTCAGTGACCGCGACCTCGCGCTCGACCGCGCCATGATCCCGCTCGGCTCCTGCACCATGAAGCTGAACGCGACCGCGGAAATGATGCCGCTGACCTGGCCGGAGTTTGCCAGCCTGCATCCGTTCGCCCCCGCCGATCAGGCCCGCGGCTATCACGCGATGTTCAGGCGGCTCGAACAATGGCTGTGCGACATCACCGGCTATGACGCGGTCTCGCTGCAGCCGAATTCCGGCGCGCAGGGCGAATATGCCGGGCTGCTCGCGATCCGCGCCTATCATCTGGCGCGCGGCGAGCCGCACCGCAACGTGTGCCTGATCCCCTCCTCCGCGCACGGCACCAATCCGGCGTCGGCGCACATGGCCGGCATGGAGGTGGTGGTGACCGCCTGCGACGCGCGCGGCGACGTCGATGTCGCCGACCTCCGCGCCAAGGCGGAGAAGCATTCGAAAAATCTCGCGGCCGTGATGATCACCTATCCCTCCACGCATGGCGTGTTCGAGGAGCACATCCGCGACATCTGCGACATCGTCCACCAGCACGGCGGACAGGTCTATCTCGACGGCGCCAACATGAACGCGCAGGTCGGCCTCTCCCGCCCCGGCGATTACGGCGCCGACGTCAGCCACCTCAACCTGCACAAGACGTTCTGCATCCCGCATGGCGGCGGCGGTCCCGGCATGGGCCCGATCGGCGTCAAGGCGCATCTGGCGCCCTACCTTCCCGGCCATCCCATAACCGACGGCGCGACCGCGCACGCGGTCGGGCCGGTGTCGGCGGCGCCGTTCGGCTCGGCCTCGATCCTGACCATCTCCTACATCTACATCCTGATGATGTCCGGCGAAGGCCTGACCCGCGCCACCGAAGTCGCGATCCTCAACGCCAACTACATCGCCAACCGGATCGATCCGTATTTCCCGGTGCTCTACAGAAATGCAAAAGGCCGCGTCGCGCATGAGTGCATCATCGATCCGCGGCCGCTGAAGGCAACCAGCGGCGTCACCGTGGACGACATCGCCAAGCGGCTGATCGATTACGGTTTCCACGCACCGACCATGAGCTTTCCGGTCGCCGGCACGCTGATGATCGAGCCGACCGAATCGGAATCGAAGGCCGAGATCGATCGCTTCTGCGACGCCATGATTGCGATCCGCAGCGAGATCACCGAGATCGAGACCGGCCGCTGGAAGGTCGAGGCGTCGCCGCTGCGCCACGCCCCGCACACCGTGCACGACATCGCCGACGATGCATGGGACCGGCCCTACAGCCGCGCCACCGGCTGCTTCCCGGCCAGCACCTCGCGCACGGACAAATACTGGTCTCCGGTCGGCCGCGTCGACAACGTCTATGGCGACCGCAACCTGGTGTGCTCCTGCCCGCCGGTGGAAGATTACGCGCAAGCCGCTGAGTGAAATTGTAGGATGGGTTGAGCCCTTCGCGAAACCCATCATGCTTCAACGAACGCGATCGGCGGGTTCGCGAAGAGCTCAACCCATCCTCCGAAGCCGTAGCCCGCATGAGCCCTTGCGACATGCGGGGCCGGTGCCCGCGGCATCCCGCATGTCGCAAGGGCTCATGCGGGCTACAATTCTGACTGCTACTGCATTCTGTCAGGCGGCAGATCCGGGTATTGCGCAGGCTCACAGGAGCCGCATTTCGAAATGGCGCGTCTTGTACACCCGTCGTGGCCTGCGCGGCAACGGAGTTCGCAACCATGCCGGTCGGTCGTTCCGATGCTGCGGCAGGCCGACTGGCATTCGAGGAGGTTTTGCACGCAGATGTAATGATAGCTTTGGCGACAGGGGATGCACGCTTGCTCGGAAGCGGCCGCCCAACCGGAAGCCATCACACAGGACATGATGGCGAGAGCGACCGCCCCCGCGCGCTCCAACATGTTCGGCGAAACCGACCTCATGCCACGGCACTCTCACCGCGATGGCAGCTAAGAATATTTCTGCCCCCAAACAAAACGGGCGCTGAAGACGTCGGCAACTCAACGTCCGCAGCGCCCGTCTTTCACGTTCCGGGCCTTAACCCCCGAAACGATACCGTCTATTCGTCGCCCGCTTCCTCGCCGTCGGCGTCCCGCTCGGCCGGCCCGGCCAGGATCTGCTCGGCGATCAGGCCGGAGTTCTGGCGGATCGCGGTCTCGATCTTGGCGACCATGTCCGGATTGGCCTTGAGGAAGGTTTTTGCGTTCTCGCGGCCCTGGCCGAGCCGCTGGCTGTCATAGGAGAACCAGGCGCCGGATTTCTCGACGATGCCGGCCTTGACGCCGAGGTCGAGGATCTCGCCCATCTTGGAGACGCCCTCGCCATACATGATGTCGAACTCGACCTGCTTGAAGGGCGGCGCCAGCTTGTTCTTCACCACCTTGACGCGGGTGGTGTTGCCGACCACTTCGTCGCGCTCCTTGATCGCGCCGATGCGGCGGATGTCGAGACGGACCGAGGCATAGAACTTCAGCGCATTGCCGCCGGTCGTGGTTTCCGGCGAGCCGTACATCACGCCGATCTTCATGCGGATCTGGTTGATGAAGATCACCATGGTGTTGGACTTGTTGATCGAGGCGGTCAGCTTGCGCAGCGCCTGGCTCATCAGCCGCGCCTGCAGGCCGGGCAGCGCATCGCCCATCTCGCCCTCGAGCTCGGCCTTCGGCACCAGCGCCGCCACCGAATCGACCACCAGCACGTCGACCGCGCCGGAGCGCACCAGCGTGTCGC